>JAAIGF010201626.1_pt1 | contig 87939 bp, 75 predicted proteins | sample 6487441 | NCBI WGS metagenome assembly JAAIGF01 (sample SAMN13974129, study PRJNA590717) | phyllosphere metagenome | biome: pepper field; feature: multiple bacterial spot infested pepper fields; material: pepper leaves; isolation source: leaves from pepper fields | host: Capsicum annuum ... | reverse complement strand
CGTCTAGCGTCTAGCGTCTAGCGTCTAGCGTCTAGCGTCTAGCGTCTAGCGTCTAGCGTCTAGCGTCTAGCGTCTAAATTATGTATCGCTATTGCATTGTAGTCATCGTATTCTTTTTTATATTAAATAAAGCCCGCTCATCTGCTATTAAAAAGCAAATGGACGGGCTTTTATAGGCTTCTTATCTAAAGCGCTATATTTTGTTCTTTTACGTTAGATTATTGACCTTGCCAAATAATATTCACTTCATTCAGTCCTTGCTTATCTCCAGTACCAGGCTGACCGGTTGCTGTAACGGAGAAGCTCGCACCCGAATCAATTACTGTAAATGTATTGGCTTGAATCTCCTCGTACTGCTTGGTTGCACCCTTTGAAATGAAATACTGTTTGTAGCCGTTACCGATTTGCTCCATGCTTTGCTTGGTGGTGTAGCTAAATGTAACGGATTTCACGCCGCCTGTAGCATTTTCAATCACATCGAATACTTTCGCATCAGATGGGATTGGAAAATCGGCTGGTAGATGCTGTGGTCGTTGTACGTTCGATGTGCTACTGGAAGATGAAGAGGAACTGCTGCTTGAGGATGAAGAACTAGATGAGGTGGAGCCAATTTTCACTTTACTTGCTGCTGCATCGTAAGACACGGATGTATGTAACGCTTCACCGATGGCGCGAACAGGCAAGTAGGTCGTTCCATTGTACGTGATTGGAGCAAGTGTTTTGCCGTTAGCATCGGTTGGTTTGTACGCTTGACCGTTGACTTCAATACCAAGTCCATAATTCAGTGCCGCCTTAATCTGCTGAATATTCGCTCCGGCGTACACCCCTGTAGCACCTGTAATGCCTAACGTTAATACAGCTGCCGCAATCGTTAACTTCTTCTTCATAATATACCGCCTCCAATGATGATGTTTATTTGCTAGCCTTATTTTGTACGTAAGTAAGGTTATGTAAGATTCATGGAATTTATGGCTAGTATATCCTATTAACCTAATTAGCTTAGATTTCAATCTATTCGTTCTTAGCTGAATCTTTTATAAAAGAAAGAGCAACCACGATTATAGATCGGGCTGCTCTTTCGATATGGTGTATTTCTCTGTACCTTCATCCTGTATAACAAGAACTGACACTAGCCGGAGAGCGACATGGAACAACCGCCGAATCACTGATTTGAGTAATCCATCGTTCAATCCACACTCTCGCACAGAAATGAATACGATTCGTTCAATAATTCATAATCTTTACTCCGTCCGTGTAGCTTAATAGATCGGTATGCAGATTTACCCTAATACGACCTTCACTTCATGTTCTTTACCATCCTGGAAGTCAGGCAAGATGTTACCTTCGATTGCCTTACCATCTACCGTAATCGACTTCACACCACGGGATACACCTGCTTGATTATCCACATGGATCAGATACGTAGCACCACGGAATTGACGACGATAGCGGAATTCAGGCCATTCTTTTGGAATACTAGGATCAACTAACAGACCTTCGTGCTCCGCACGTACGCCAAGAATCCAGTTGGTTGCCATACGCTGTAGCCATTGTGAAGAGCCGGTGTACCATGTCCAGCCACCACGACCATAGTTAGGTGAAATTGGGCCGTCTGAGTTACCTGGTGTTACATACGGTTCTGCTACATAGCTGTTCGGCTCATGAGAGCGATTCGGCGGACAAATCTTACTGTATGCTTCGTACGCTTTCTCTGGCTGACCTGCCAATGTGTATGCCCACACTGCCCATGTCGCTGCGTGAGTGTACACCCCACCATTCTCGCGCAGTCCTGGTGCATAGCGTGTGATGTAGCCGATATCCCGGCGAACTTTTGTATATGCTGGATAGAGCAGCAATGAGCCATGATCACGTAGCAGATGCTTACTCACACTTGCCATTGCCTGTTGACCGCGCTCTTCATCTGCAACCCCAGAGATGACTGCCCAGATCTGTGGATTCAGGAAAATCTGACCTTCTTCATTTTCCTTTGAACCGACCTTAAGTCCCTCATCATTTGTTGCTTGCAAATACCATTCGCCATCCCAGCCATGCTCGTTCAAAGCTTTTTTCAGGCTGACTTGTACTTCTAGCATTTTCGAGGCAAAGCCAGTATCGCCGCGGCGCTCTGCTACCGGTGCGAAGCAGCCTAGAATCATATACAAGAACTCACCAACCCAGAAGCTCTCGCCTTTCCAATCATAACCGATCGCACTCAGACCATCGTTCCAGTCATGCTCACCCATCAGCGGTACGCCGCGTGGGCTAAAACGCTGGAAGGATTTCTCGATCGCACGTTTGCAATGCTCATACACCGTCGCTTCGCCACCATCCAAAAATGGTGTAATTTCATCCAGAATGGCGTAATCCTGCGTTTCTTTCAGGTACGAATCCATGATGAATGGAAGCCACAACAGATCGTCAGAACAACGCGTACGTGGACCTCCGCCACGAATGGTGAACCACCAGTGCAGTACATCGCCCTCCTGAAATTGCTGAGAGGCGTGCATCAGAATCTGCTTGCGCATGAGTTCTGGTTTACTGGTCAGGAAAATCTGAGAATCCTGCAATTGATCACGATATCCATAGCCTGCACTCACTTGATAATAAGCAGTTTTACCCCAGAGACGGCAGGAGATTGATTGATATTTCAGCCATACATTGGTCATGATATTCATCGCTGGATCTGGCGTTTCGATCTGCTCGGTATCAATCAGTTCACTCCAGAACTCGTGTACACGTGCAAGCGTGCGATCTGCTGCTTCTACACTTGTATATTCACGGATGAGTGTAGCGGCATCTTCCTTCTCATGCTCCGCTGCCCCAATCGTAAATACAACCGTATGCGAAGCGCCTGGCTCCAGCTTAAAAGCTACACGAAGCGAACCCGCCGCATCACCAAAGCGTCCGGTATGCCCGGCCAACTCCGGCTGCTGCATCGCCTGTGGACTCGATTCCTCACCATACATCCCGACAAATGATTCCTTGTCCGCATCATACGAGGATGGCTGCTCACTCGCTGCATGGAACGCTGTATACGGCCAGCTTACATTGTTGCTGCGACCTTTTTCATCCGGGAAGCCCCATAGATATTTTTCGAGCAAGATCGCGTTCAAGTCTTCGCTATATTCGGAGTTCATGAAGATTTTGTGGAATTCGCGATGCTCATCCGGCGCAAAGCCAGGTGCCCATTCAAAATAAGTGGTCGCATCCAATTCACGCGTCTGCTCGCTGTTATTCGTAACTTTTAACTTGATTAATTCGAGTGGAGCATCCGGTGCGACGAATACTGTCATCTCACTACGGATTCCATTTACTTGCTGGGTAAATACGCTATATCCAATCCCGTGACGCACTTCATAATGTTCAAACTCCGCCATAACCGGCTTCCAAGCTGCCGACCAGTATTGACCAGAGCTACGATCTCTTAAGTATACAAACTTGCCCCAGGAATCTTTGATGACATCCTGAAACAGTCGGGTGATCCGGTTCTGTCCGGCATTCCCACGCCATGATGCACCGCCACCTGCTTGCGATACCATGAACGAATAGTCACCATTACTAATGATATTACTCCATGGACGAGGTGTGCGTGGATTCGTAATCACATACTCGCGTCCATCCTGCGTAAAGTATCCATATTCATTTTGAAAAAGCTGATCTTGCTGGGTGTTCTGTTTGCTGTGTACAGTAGACATGCAGAATCCCTCCATCGTATCTTGATTATTTTTCTGTTGGTTTAACGGCTGGTATCGTGGATTGCTTCAACCACTCCGGAAAGGAATAAGGGGACGTCCTCAGGTGGAGCCGCGGGAATCTACGGAGTAGGAATAAGCTGTAGATTCCCGCCCCTCCAAAATCGTCCTTTCCCCTTATTTCCTTCCCTTCGTTCCGTGGTTGTCGCATCCTGATCGCCTAGACAAACACAAGTGAATTGTATCTGCGATTTGCAATCAGGTGGTGGAAACTTCGATTGTTGAACTTATGCATTTAGTAGAATCTATACAACACTTATTGGGATCGCGTAATACAGCTCTGCTCGATCAGCAGTCTAGCTACTTTAAGTCAGATGCAAATCTAATTTGCTAGTCACTCTATACTAGAAAAACCAGAAAATCTATTTTAGTAAAACTGGGCTCCTCATCAATCTACATCTTGCTTTGTTCTTGCTACAATTTAAGATATTTAGAACAAAAGTCATGTGGGTGTAGAGGAATACTAGACTAACAAAATCCTTTACACACTTTAATTCGCGTTCCGGAATTGCCAATACTTAACTCTTGAGAGCATTGCCTACAGTTAAGCCTTTAATTTTTGTTTTTTGTTTTGATTTTTAGCTTTTAGCTTTTAGCTTTTAACTAAACTACCAGGATGGCCTGCTGCCAGCATAGAGGTAATGGCTTGCGCCTTTACCCGAAAGGGAAGCATGACGCGATCCGCACAGAACGGAGACAAGGAAATAAGGGGAAAGGACGACCTTGGAATCCGGGAATCTACATCAACTCCTGATCCGTAGATTCCTGGATTCCACCTGAGGACGTCCCCTTATTCCTTGGCGGAGTGGTTGCCCAAGATCCAGCCATCTACCTACTAATCATCAGCAACCATCCCCTCACTTCATCCCTGAAATGGTGTAGCCTTCAATAATATGACGCTGTGCAAAGATGAAGATGATCAAGATCGGGATAACCATGAAGGATGCACCTGCCATTTGAATGGCAAAGTCACCACCGTATTGACCTTTCAATAATTGCAATCCAACGGAGAGTGTATACAGACTCTCATCATTCGCTACAATCAGCGGCCATAGGAAGCTGTTCCAGCCGCCGATGAAGGTCAGAATTCCCTGTACGGCGAAGATTGGCTTGGCGATTGGAATGACGAGCTGGAAGAACGTACGAACTTCGCCAGCTCCATCGAGTCGTGCTGCTTCAATCAGGTCATTCGGAATCGTGGTCATGAACTGACGGAACAAGAAGATACCGAACGCATTGACCATACCTGGCAATACGATACCTGCCATTGTATTAGTCAAGCTCATTTCATTCAAAATCAGATATACCGGAATCATTGTAACCTGGGATGGAATCATCATTGTACCGAGTACGAGATAGTACAGTACATTACGACCCGGGAATTTGAATTTGGCAAATGCATAGCCTGCCGCCGCATTCAATAGAAGTCCAATAAAGGAAAAGAAAACGATAATCAGCGTATTCCACAGATAACCTCCAAAATTCATTTCCGTGAATAAACGCTCAAAGTTGTGCATCGTTGGCTGTTGTGGCCAAAAGGATGGTGTCAGTGAGGTTACCTCACTTTCCGGCTTAAAGGAAGAGAGGATCATCCATACAAAAGGTACACACATCGCTAAAGCGCCGATCAGTAGCACCAGAATGACGATGCCTCGGTAAACAGGTTTCACGCGAATATCCATCACGGAACCTCCTTTCACAGTATGCTCCGGCTTCAGCTTGCTGGGGCTGTTCGGATATCAATATTCGACATCACTGTCTTTTTTGCGTGCTTTAAATTGAACGATCGTTACAAGAATAATGATGGCGAACAACACAATCGAGCCTGCTGCTGCATAGCCGAAATCACTGCGTTGGAAACCCGTTTGATAGATGAACAGTGCCATCGAGGTTGTACCGTTCAATGGGTCACCCTTCGTCATGACGAGTGGCTCCTCGAAGAACTGAATCCAGCCGATCAGCGTTGTGATCGAAACGAAGAAGGTTGCAAATGCGAGCAGTGGCACAGTGATGCGCGTCAACTGCTGCCAGCGGTTTGCGCCGTCAATCTGTGCAGCTTCATAATACGTACGCGGAATGCCTTGCAGAGCTGCCAGGAAAATAATCATATTCAGACCGATGGCTTTCCACACGGCCATAATAATCAGAGAGAACTTAGCGATTGTTGGATCTTGTAACCAGCGAACTGGCGAGATACCAACGGCTTCCAGCATATGGTTAATCAGACCATATTGGGAGTTGTACAGATAACCCCAGATTACTGCAATCGCAACGATATTCGTAATCGAAGGCATGTAGTAAATAACACGAAACGTTTTGAAAATCCAGCTTGTGCCCTGGTTGATCAAAATCGCAATCGCCATCGACACGATGACAACAAGCGGCACACCAACGACTACATAGACTAACGTATTAAACATAGATTTGCGGAATACCGCATCTCCAAAGAGCTGTACAAAGTTGTCTACTCCGTTAAATTCGATATTGGACCAGTCTGCCAGCCCTGCCAGATTCATATTGGTGAAGCTGATAAATACAGCGACCAGAATTGGTATGAATGAGAAAACGAAAAGTATAATCAGCGTCGGTGCGATAAATAGATACGGATATCTATGTTTGACTAACGACTGCCAGGCCTTTTGCATATGCTGCTCCCTCCTTTACGGAAGTATGATCTTCCGGTGAAGCGTTTTTCTACTGCATGATGTCATCGCAGTAAGAAGCGCTACACGTATGCTTATGAACAGATGAACCACCGGACACCGAGTGATGCCCGGCGGTTACCATGTTACATCCTTATTTTGCTAGCAGCGCGTCTGCCTGCTTGTTCAAATCTTCCATCTGCGTCTGTACATCGGTTCCACCAACAACGATCTGTTGCAGAGCTGCTTTGATCAATTGACCTACAGCTTCCCATTGCGGTACGAATGGCGATGGACGAGATGTTTTCATTTGCTCACGGAAAGTTGCGATTTGCTCACCATCCAGCGCTTTGTCGTCCCATGCTTTCAGTGTGGATGGCAAGTCTTTGGACAGCTTGTAATATTCAATCTGGTTCGCAGGGTCACTCATGAAGGAAACGAATTTCACAGCATCGTCTTTGTTGACTGCACTGCTGAATACGCTCCAGTTGGAACCGCCGAGTACCGATGCACTTTTGCCGCCTTCTTCTTTGACAGGAATCGTAGCTGTTGCCCATTTACCATCAATTTGTGGAACCGTGTCATGGATCTGGTTGATCGACCATGGACCACTGAAGAACATTGGAATGATACCTTGACCAAATGCTGGCAAGAGCTGCATATCGCTCTGTGTTGGAGCCAGATTCTCTTTGTAGAAGCTAGTCAGGTAATTTACAGCTTCAACATAAGGTGGCTGATTGAATTGAGCTTTTTTGTCACTGCTGATTACTTCACTGCCATTTTCCCAGGCAAAAGGAAGTGTGAACGCTGCATCTTGATTATCCAGCAAAATACCATAGTTGCCATCACCACGTGCAGCTAGCTTTTTCGCTGCATCTTTCAGTTCATCCCAAGTTTTTGGTGCCTGATCGTAACCAACCTCTTTCAGCAAGTCGGTGCGATAGTACAGAACGCGTGTCTCCATATACCATGGAATCGAGATCAGCTTGTCATCGTATTTCATCGTTTCACGTGCACCCTCAAAAAAGTTCTCAGGCTTGAGGTTCGGATATTGTTCCGTATAAGAGGACAGATCAAGCAGTGCGCCTGCATTGGCGAACTCTGGAATCCAGGTCATCCCCATTTGGATAACGTCCGGGCCGCTTTTGGAAGCAACGGCAGTGAGCAGCTTGTCATGGGCGCTATCCCAAGGAATTTGCTGTACTTGTACATCAATGTCCGGATTCGCTTTTTCAAATGCTTCTACCATATTTGGCAATGAACCACCTTCGCCGCCCATACCCCATACTTTTAAGATCCGTTTTCCATCCGCTGTTGTTGTCTTGTCCTTACCGCCACACCCAGCGAGTATTAGTGAGAATACCAGCATACATGCAACCGCAGTTTTCCATAATTTAGCCATGCTTGGGCCACCTCTTCATTGGTATTTGGATGAAAATAGCAGTAAAGACGCTGTTCGGATCACGTATGAGTATAAGCACGGACATGTACCAGAGTCTTCACTGTTGTGGGCAATGCATTTGTTTGTCGTTACATTGCACCTTGTCTTGCTTCAAGCAAGCTGGCGTACCAGACACTGCTTGATCTCCCCTTTGACTGATCTGGATGATAGAATCGTTTCTTGTTCTTCATGGATATCGCCTGTTCCAAGATATAAGACTGGATCAAAATTGCGATATCCGGTGCAGACATCTTCCAGCAGAGCGGTTAATCGTTATCAATTCCCGTTCTGCAAGGTCGAATTCGCCTGTTCATTCAGCTGATCCAGTTGAGTCTGAATATCGGCGCCGCCGACAACGATCTGGTCAAACGAATCGCTGATCTGCTTGGCAACCGTTTCCCATTCTTTGACGGATGGCGTAGAGCGTGCCGTATCCATCTGCGTACGGAAAGTTGCGATATTCGGACTATCCTGGAATGCCTTGTCCTCCCACGCCTTCGTGGTAGACGGCAAATCCTGTGTCAGCTCGTACCATTTGACCTGTACTTGCGGATCGTTCAAATAGCTGATGAACTGAACCGCTGCCTCGGTATTTTGGGAGGTGCTGAACACGGATAGATTGGAGCCGCCCAGTACGGAAATGCTTTCTCCACCTTCTGTTTTCGGTGGAATAACTGCCGTTCCCCATTGATCTGGCTTCAGCTCGGGTAACTCTGTCTTCACCTGGTTTACCGACCACGGCCCGCTGATGAACATGGGCAGAATTCCATCACCAAACGAAGGAATGAGCTGCATGTCACTTTGAGTCGGGGCGATTCCCTCTTTGAAGAAACCACTTAAATATTGAATCGTCTCCACATATGGAGGCTGGTTCAACTGTGCCTGTTTGTTGCTGTTAATCACTTCGCTACCATTTTCCCAGGCAAATGGCATTGTGAATAACGGGTCTTTGCTATCCAGCAAAATGCCGTAATTGCCATTACCGCGCGCAGCCAGTTTTTTCGCTGCATCTTTGAGTTCATTCCATGTTTTTGGAGGCTCATTGTAGCCTACCTGCTGAAGCAGGTCTTTGCGGTAAAAGAGTACACGGGTGTCGATATACCACGGAACACCGACAAGCTTGTCTTCGTAGGTCATTTTAGTACGTGCACCTTTGAAATAGTTATCCGCTTTCAAATTCGGATATTTATCTACGTAAGAGGACAAATCTTGTAATGCTCCCGCATCGACAAATTCAGGAATCCAGCTCATTCCCATCTGTACGACATCCGGGCCGCTTTTGGAAGCGACTGCGGTGAGTAGCTTATCATGCGCGTTATCCCAGGGAATCGCCTGGACTTCAACCTTGATATCAGGGTGCTTGGCTTCAAAATCAGGAACAAGCTTGCTGAGCGCTGTACCTTCCGCGCCCATTCCCCAAACCTTCAATATCCGCTTGCCATCAGAGGTTGTTCCTTTCTCACTACCGCCAGAGCAACCTGCCAGTAAAAGTGAGAAGACAATCAGACCCATTAGCGCAGGTTTCCACCATGTTTTCATCAATTACACCTCATTTTTGAATGGATCGAACGGTGCCACGAATGACAAGCTCCGTATCCAATGTATAGTGCTGAGCAACTGATTCCCCTTTCAAAATTTGAAAGATCAGATGAACAGCCAATGCACCCACTTCGTAATCAGGCTGTCGTACCGTCGTCAGTGCCGGATTTAAAAAGCGCGCCTGCACAATATCATCGAATCCGATGATCGAAATATCCTCTGGAACACGAATACCTGCTTCTTGAAGTGCGGTAATGCCACCTAGAGCCATCTCGTCATTCGCGAAGAAAACAGCTTCTGGTAAATCTCCCTGTGCAATCATAAGCTTCACTGCACGGTAGCCGCCTTCCTCTGTGAAATTACCAATCAGGTTCCAGCGAGGCTCAATCGTCAATCCATGATCTCCCATCGCTTTTGTAAAGCCATTGTAGCGATCCTTATTATGCTTACTACTTGCTGGCCCGGATACAAAAGCAATGCGGCGGTGCCCATTTTCAATGAGATAATTCGTCGCCAGCAAACCACCCTTTTCGTGATCAGCTTCTACATAGCACACACTCTCATGCTCCAGGCGACGATCCAGCATCACGATCGGAAAGCCTTCACGTGCAGATTCCATAATCGTTCGATCCGGAATATTATGAGCAAGAATGATCGCTCCATCTACACGCTTTTCCTTGATAAACTTGACTGCCGTGGACGAATCTCCGCCGATCGAGCTACAGGCGATGAGATCGTAGCCATTGTTCAGGCTCACTTCCTGTACACCCTTGATCAAACTGGAATAGTACGGCCCAGACAGATCGCTCAGCAATAGTGCAATCGTGTTGGTGCGTGAGCGCTTCAAATCGGATGCGATACCATTTTTCTGATAATTAAGCTGCCTTGCTGCTTCTAGCACCTTATCTCTTGTCTTCGTACTAACTCTGCCGATGCCATTGAGCGCATACGAGGCGGTCGATACCGCTACCCCGGCAAGAGCGGCCACATCCTTAATAGTTGCCCCCATCTGCTCACCTCTGTTCTTAAATCAGCTTGCGCTGCTATTACTTTAGCCTGTTCCTTATTTTGGAATAAATCGAAATTTCGACTGTTTATTTCATGTGATTCTGTCAAAACAATCTTATCGAAACGTTTCGATTTAACTCAAAAGAAGAAATTTGTATTTTTATGGAAAATACAGTTTTGCACGACTAAAAGTAATGATTAACTTGTTCTTTTTGGATCATACCCACATTTTTATCCTTATCGACTGAATAAAACATTCCTTCAAGCTTACACCAGCTTGCAGAATTTTCTGTGTTTTTGTCGAAACGTTTCTACAACGATATTATAGCTCGGCTTGTAAACGATTTCAACCGCTTTTGAGATTTTTTTCTGTTTTTTTAATTTCGACAACTTGTTCAGCATCTTTAACGCTTATGTATGTCCCGATTGCAGAAGCCATTTCTTTTGATCCGCTAACTGTATTAGGCTAGATCTTCTAGACTGTTATTCCAAAATCACCCTTGCTCCTCTACTATAGCTCAATGGTTTGAATGACTAAGAGCCTACCGGCTCTATAGTGCAGATGAATCCAGACGGAAGCGATCAATATGCTCTTGTAATCCTTCTGCTCGAAGCACACGTAGCTGTTCTGCACCAAGCAGGTCAAAATGAGGATACGCTTCACGCAGATGGATGTAACGTGGATTCAGTCCATAGGACTTGCACCAGCTTCGTAAACGTTCCAGATCAACACACCCGACCTTGGTTACCGTACGAATGCCTGGAAAACGATCATCTACCCAATAATGCGTCAAAAAAGCGATCTCTCCTGCTTCGACCTTATGCTTCCACTCTTGAAGTTCTGCTCGCTTAATTCCAAATGCCATAATATTCAATCACCTTTCGTACTATAGAAAGTTGGAAAAGGAACAGTGCCAGCTATACTAGCCAACTGCTCCTTTACTCTTACTATTTCTCTGCTTATTGCTATTGCAGATACATTTATACATGAATGAATTAGCCTGTACTAGCTTCCATTCTGCAATTAGATTATATTCGCTCCACTGGAACACCGTTAACGAACGATGTCGGAATCATCTTCAGATTCACCCTCTGGATAAGCATTCTGGCTAGATGACGAACGCTTAATATGCTCCCCATCCTTCTCTTCTTGCTGTTCTAGCTTCATATCCTCCACAGGTAGCGCATCTACAGTCTGCTCAGACTCAAAACGGTCGAACAAGCTTTCCTTATCGGTAGGATACTGCTCGGCATGATCGCGCTTGCCATCTTGATGCTGGATCTTGTTGTTCTCACGCGGTTCTGTCATGATTATGCATCTCCTTTTCCCCAATAGATTCATGGCTGCTTCTTAACAAATGGGGTTATGTACTTTTACCTCTATAGCACGAATTGAAACAGCTTGTCGGTGAGCTGTTGCCTATTTACTTCCATGCAGATTATTTTAAGAATGTATTGGTTACTGGTATGGACTGGAACTACGATATAAAAAATACCGACAACGAGAAGCTGTCGGTATTTGATCTATGCTTATTACAAGCTATGTGTACACTTCATTAACTTAGAAACGTGCACCCCATACGCATACTGGTTTGGACACTTCTACACTTTTACCTGTGTAGCTCAGTTTACCGCTATCCGCATCAACGCTAAAGACAACGATATTGTTACCGTCACGATTAGCCACCAGTGCATAACGACCACCTGGCAGGATGGAGAAGTGACGTGGATGTCCGCCTTCTGTTGATACATGCTGTACCAGTGTCAGCTCGCCCGTCTCGGCATTCACGGCATATTGAACGATGCTATCATGTCCACGGTTGGAGCCATACAAATAACGACCATCCTCAGAGATCGCGATTTCCGCGCAACCATTTGCACCATCATAATCCGCAGGCAATGTGGAGATCGTCTGCACTTCGGTCAATGTACCTGTTGCTGCTTCATATTGATAAGCTGTTACTGTAGCGTTCAGTTCATTGATAATAAATGCGAATTTGCCGTTTGGATGGAATACGAGGTGACGTGGGCCTGCACCTGGAGCAGCAATCGCGTCCGTTACAAATTTCAATTCATTCGATTCTGGCAACAGTTCATATGTGCGCACACGATCCAGACCCAGATCCTGTACGATCAGATATTTACCTGCTGGATCGAAAAAGGTAGAGTGTGGATGTGGACGATCCTGATTTTGTGGGTCTACGCTATGACCTTCATGCTGATGCACATCCAGCAATTCGCCTACGCTACCATCTTCTTTAATCGAGATCAAACCAACCATGCCACCATGGTAGCTAACCATTGTCAAATAACGACTATCTGCCGAGCGTCCGATATGACAGGGTGGACCATCAATCGTTTTGGCACGATTGAGCAGCTCCAGCTTGCCGTTTTCCGCATCAATTGTAAAAGCCGCTGCTTCGCCGCCCTTGCCTTTAGGACCAGTTTCCGAAACGGTTTCGCCGAGTGCATACAGACGACGTGCGGCTGGATCTACATTTAGAAACGTTGGATTTTGCAAGCCAGTAAAGGAATCCGTCTGGCTCAGTTCACCTGTCGCTTCGTCAAATTCGTATACATATACACCAGAATGATCCGACTCCGCATAAGAGCCAGCAAATACAAGCAATCGTTCAGATGGTTTAGCCATAATGATTCTCCTCCAATAGTCTATAATCTGATTTCCCCCAAATGTTCACAGCTATGATGTTAACTGCAACATCCATAATAGCTGAACACTCTACTATATAACTTAAACCCTTGCGCCAAAAAAATCAAAAAAATCGTCTTCCTTCATCTTATATACATAAAATGGAATCTATTTTACACTAAATACAAATGAAGCTTCACACACTTGCTAGAGATGTTTTTGAACTGGAGATTCTTTATAATAGAGGATTAGAAGCAACTTCAAAGGAGAGGACATTTATGTATAGCAACGATTCGAATGATAACCCGAATACCACAGCCTCATCCCAGCAACCCTTAACCTATGCCGAGGCCATTCCTTTACTCGTGCAGAAGCTGCAATTGAATATTCGTAATCTTCGTTTTATCAAAGCTCCGCAGGCAAGTGATTATTTTATAACCATTCCAAACGATGCACCCTATAGTGAAGATATGCTTGTCGCGCATTTGAATGGATTGTCGCTGGATGCCGATCTAAATCCTTCCACGATAATGAAGCGAGCTGCATTTGCCAATTTGTTAGCGCAAGCTATACCGCAGATCGAATCGAAGCGACACGAGTCGGGACTTCATGTAGACACTTATAAAAACACAAACAAGCAGAGTGTAGATACCACTCCGCCTTTATTTGATTTACTCTGGGCACCCGATGATTCCAGCATTGCAGATCACTCTGGTATAGCAGAGCGTTCCGAACAGCAGCTATTTCAGCAAATCTTGAATCATCATTATGCAACTACCGGATCAGATGAAACGCAGCAGGTCAACGCTGATGATCCGCTCCCGTATGCGGATGCCCTATCTATGATCGAATATGCACAATCACTAGCTAGCGATATATCCAACAAAGCATAAGTTTATGCGCGGAACGGAAAGTAATGCTCTATTTCCATTCCTCCGCTGTGATCGCATACAGCAGATGATCCTCCCATTTGCCGTTAATGCACAAATAACGCTCAGCCAGTCCTTCCTGACGGAAGCTGGCTTTTTCCAGTACCCGCTGCGATGGCTTATTCCATGGCATCACACCTGCTTGAATACGGTGCAGACCCGCTTCTTGAAACGCATATGCAGTAACCCAGCGCAAAGATGTTGTAGCATATCCATGTCCATGATGCTCCCGATCAACAAAGTATCCCACAGACGCATTTTGAAAAGGGCCTCTTGCGACGCCACTCAGCTCCATTCGACCGACCAACTGCCCTGTGTCCTGTCTGAACATACCGAATATATAGCCATTTCCAGACTGCATCAGCTGCTCCCCTTGCTCTAATAATTCACGCTGTGTGGGCAGCGTCCAATAGTGATCCGGGCGAATCGGATCATAGATTTGCATGTAGTCTCGGTTGGCGAGACGTAGCTCTAACAGGGCTTCGGCATGATGGACTTGAAGTGGATGGATGTCAATGATTGGTGAGGTGGTCATTGTTGATGGTTCTCCTTTTATATTTTTTGAATGACTACATATTTATTAGAGTTACATTGAAAATCATGCGTAACATCACGAAATGAATTCAAAGATTTCAAAATAGGAACTCAGTTTATTTATTATGAAATGTGATATTCCGGTTACTTTGATTTATTGCACTTATTATGTAGCGATCTATTATAGCATATGTAATCTAACTTTATGAGTCTATGTATCGACTAATATTAAGCAATGGGTTCAACTTTGGAGGGCGGGAATCTTCAATCAATACTAATCCAAAAGGTTCCCGCGGCTCCATCTGAGGATATTCCTTTGTTTCTTACCGCAGTTTTGTTTCTTACCGCAGTAGTATAACTACATTCTAGCATAGAGTGAATAAATAGCACCGTACCGCCACCTGCATTTTAGCGCATCCGGCGAATCCAGAATGTGAAGATGTCGCTTCGTACATAATCGAGTGAATATAATACGCGCCGATTCATCTCATCATAGTGTATTTGCTTCATCAATAAGACTGTCGCATCGGGATGGATGGCAAGCTTGCGTGAGTGTGGATCGGTTTGAGAAGGAACGATAATTTGGGAATCTGCACTGACAATACGAATGCCTGATTCGCGTTCTAAATGTTGAAATAATGAGCCTTTGAAATTGGCTTCGTCTAATGTTTTGCCTGCTAGCATGGCTGGAATATAGTTGATCGAATGTGCGACTGGTTCTTGATTCGCCATTCGTGTACGCTCTAGCACAATAACAGGTTCTCGTAATTCAAGTTCCAGATGAAAAGCTACTTCTGCGCTCGCCTGCAATTGACGAATGTACTCTAAGCGCTGTTCTTCAATAAGCCCGGCAGATTTGATCATATCCCCGATGCTGTATAGTCGATCCAATGAACTGGGAATTGTCTGTGGTGTGCGGGTAATATAGGTGCCGCTTCCGTGTTTGACGAATAGCTTACCCTCTTCTTTGAGCAGACGAATGGCTCCACGTACGGTTGTGCGGCATACGTTGAACTGACCTGCGAGTTCAGATTCGGAAGGAAGCCGATCCCCTGCATCCATCTCTTCTTGCTGAATCCAGTGCTCGATCTGTGATTTGATATATTGCTGTTTGACCGACATGTAATCGACGTCATCCTTTCCTATGCAATTGCTGTGTGATCAGGGCAAAGTGGAAGCTGTACACTTGCGCCCAAATTCCCTTTATCGTTGCTCGATATAGATTGCATTGGTAAATGCAAGCATACCGCATACTTCAGCAAAATAACCATACAGCTCAGCGCGGAGCCAGCGTGCAGGTGTATCCACCTGTACAACCCACTCTTGCAAAGCTTGTTCCGAATCCAGCTTCGTCTCCGCTAAAATGCCTTGATCGCTCATAATGACCAGACGTAGTTGCTGCTTAGCCAACTCATACTGATCGCTACGTGTGTGGCGATCAATGCGCAATTGTAACGTCATTCGAGGATGGTTAAGAGGGATGGTATCCCCAATTTGATATATATGTGCCTTCTCTGCATTCTGCGCTAGTGTAGAATACTGTTGATGATCTTCGCTACTGTTCGCCTCTGAGTCGATTGGCTCCGCATGAATTATATTTTGAACAGCAGACCTCTCGCTAGAGAAAATCGCACCACCAGGTATCGCATACAATTCCAGCATCGGCCCCATGGTGATCGAGAGTCTGCCTTGACGGATCGCTTCAATATAGTAGCGATTGTGTAGATATGTTGTTCCGGCTTTGTCTTGCTCCATGGACTGATCAGCCTGTTTATACGTAATCTCTTGTTCTTCCGAGTATTCCACTCCAATATATGTAATCGCAGCTGGCGCATCATCAGGAAGCGTACGATGCCAATCACGTCCGCTCGTTACTGCTAGATGATAGCCTTCATTCAGTAGCGACGTCCACAGGGCAAAGGCGCGCTGGCTGTCTTGCTTCATAAATGGCATTAATGTCGACCACACCTCGATATAGTCTAGCTGACTCCAATCCTCAATCGGATATTCCCAGTAGCATCCTGTGCAGACTGGACTACCGATGCGAAATGGATGAGCGATCCCTGCAATCCCTCCTGCTTCATGCACCTGTCGAATGCCTTTCTCGATATCGCCTTGACCAATTTGACGCCAGTCTACATTTTGCTCCAGACCAAGTGTGACCATATGTCCGTAAAAGGTCGTCCATTCCATGCCCGGGATAATGCGAATCCCCGTACTTGCCTCCACCTGCTCGCGATTGATTAAACCAGACTGTGTATTATGGTCAGTCAAGGCGATGATCTCAATCCCTGCCTCTTTAGCGGATTGTGCCAGTTCTAATAATGACTGAGAACCATCACTATGAAAAGTATGCGTATGCAGCTCCGCAGGTATCCAGCGTATACTCATTGTGATCCCCCTTCCCAAATGCGAATCGAATAGTTACATTGCTCGGTCACAACAGCATGTAAGCTCAGTGTGACGGTCCACAAGCCTGCTGGATTCTCGCCCCGCCAGAATCCGGGTGTAGCTTCGTGTTCGGTTAATATATGCTGCTGCACCGGGTCCATACGATGAGCCTGTCCCCGGTGGCGATACGGATCATCGAGCGAGAGTGTGAGTAAATTTTGCAGCGGTGCATATTTGCGCCATCCCTCTTCGTGTTGCTGCTCATACCCATATCGCTGCATGGCACTCGTGATCAGCTTCTCGGCTACCCCGTCATCATCCAGTAGCTTCGGGCCATATGTAAAATCAATATGCAGACGCTCCACAGACTGATCCAGCATAAAGCGATACGCAATATGACTTTGCGCGCTAGCTGGATAGACCGTGCCCTTAGCTTCATATAGTAGATTCAACCCTATCTTCCTCCTTTCACATACCTGTCCATATCGTCACAGTCGATTCAGCTCTCGTTAACACTACCCATAACTTGACTTCAATACCTGGGACTGGCTGATATTGCTCGTCCAGCGTATACGCATACATAGCCCCAAGCTTCACTTCATCCAGCCCACCTGGTAACAGAACGGCACGAATCTCTTCGATGGCATCCAGTGTCAGCATTCGATCCGTCTTGATCGTTGTTGCAAAGCCCGGATATGGCCCTTCATAAGCAGCACGGAATGAACCAATTCGTAGATCGAAGTAACTGGATGAGAGCCATTCCTGCTCTCCTTTTAAACGTAGCTGGTAATCCACACAGGTTTGACGCAGTAAGGATACATCCTCACCTGTCACTTCATCGAGCGGTATGTCATGCTGCATCGTTGCTGTGGTCGAATCTGGCCATGCTTTCAGCCCATGAATGAATAAGTAATGGCGCTGATCTGCTAGCTTCCAGGAATGACGATCGACAGGCTGCTCTAACTCGTATTGGCGATTCATCTCCCAGTTGCTGATCTGGTGAATATACGGATACAGGCGCATCACCTTTTCACGCGGTTCAGTCAAGCGATCCCAACATACAAGCGGCGGTAGCATATACCGATACTGTGATACTGGCTGATCCGTAAAATTGCCATTTGCTGTGGCCGCCTGAAGTACCGGATGTCCACCACAATCTGTATCTCCAGCAAATGCGGTTTCCACATGATGCGGCCCCTGATACGTATGGCGAAGCACTCGTCCTTGAAGGTCCAGCTCTAATCTGTGCATCCATTCGATATCGGTTGTCCGTCCCCATTTACTCATCAACAGACCAGACGGTGTACCTTCATCCTCATGGCTGAATACCATATGATATTCAATAATCATTCGTTCTTCCTGCTGTTCTATTGAATACATGAGTACAAGCGGTGTATCTGTAAATGTACTCTCATACGGATGAGTCAGATTACGTCCATAGATCACAGGCGTATAACGATACACCGATGCAAGCGGTTGATTCAGGGCAATGCTATATACACCTACCTGTCCCACAATGGCTCTCGTCGCGCCGATCGGTGTCATCTCACGCTGTAGTTGCATCGTAACGGTATGTTCACCAGCAGGCAAGCAGCCGAGCAATCGTGCATAATCTAACGACCTCTCACCATAAAAGAAAATCACATCCTGCTGATATCTCCCATCTAGCTGCAATCGTAGCACGACTGATTCACGTCCCGGCTCCTGCCAATCGCTGTCTCCCCAACCCTCCAGTATCATTACTGCATATCCCGGCTGTTCCATACTGAATTGAAGCTCCAGCGACTGCTGAGCATCGACTACCGCATCTGTCACATGACGCCCATGCTTCATGCGATCTGCTTCACCTGTTACAGCATGCACATCCAATACATAGGATTGTAATTCGCTCATGGCTTCATCGTGCACCGATACTGATTTCTCCTGTTGATCCATTTTCCGTTCACTCCTGTTCGTAGATGATCGGTCATTTGATCCTACCGATGCTAAGCCTACGTATCCATATCCTGACTCATGGTACGAATATAAAAGTAACCCATCACCGAGCATAATAAGAACATGAATACCGCCATCGCACTTGCCGTATGTGTCTCCTGATAGTTCGAGAACACTTGCTGCATCGCTACGCCCAGCACCTGGGGCGAGTTGGCTCCAATGAGAAAAGGAGCAGTAAAGCTACCAATAATGCCCATGAAAATAAACGTTAACGCGACCCACATCGTCTTATACGATAGCGGTAAAATAAATCGGAAGAACAATTGCAAGCTACTTGCCCCTGCATCCCGTGCACTATCCACCACTGAATTCGGTACTGCGGCGAGTGCAGAGCTGAGCAGCATCGTCGCAAATGGAATATTGAACCATAGATTAGCAAGCAACAAGCCGCTATAGCTATAAATGATTTTCGGAAAGGTATCAATGCCAATCAGCAACAGCAAGCGAGACATCCAGCCATGATTACTGTATAGCGTAATTAGTCCATACGTAGCGATAACGCCCGGAACGAACATCGGGATAAAATACAACCGATTGATCCAGCGTGCCATCCATCCTTTACTAAAGCGCAAATATACCGCTAGCGCATAACTAACCAATAAAGCAATAACCGTAGACACGAGTGTCACATTCAATGTGTAGATGATATTGGTACGCATCGCTGGCTCGGTAAACATCCGAATATAATTGCCCAGTCCAAACTCACCACTATGCTCATCAATCAGACTTTCCTTCACTGCATATACAATCGGCAAAATGACGACAACGAACAAAATGAGAAAGGAGGGGATGACCAGAGCAAGCCCCAGCATCCCTCTCTTAACAGAATGACTCATCCGTTATTGACCTGCCACATCGCTCTGCCAGCGTTGGTTGATTTGTTTTTGCAGATCGCCACTATTAAATTGACGATAGCCACCAGACACACTGGCAAACTTGCTTTGCAGGTCTTTGGACATCAGATCCCATTTAATTCCTGGATACCCGTACATTTTGTTCACGACAATCGCTTGTGCTTCCGGTGTGAGCACATAGTTGAGCAGCTTCTGTGCCGCTTCTTTTTTCGCGGACATTGCTGGCATCATCAGGTACGAAGGACCGCCTGTAAACGGAGGATTGATCTGTGCTAGCTTTACAGTAGAGGGTAATAGCTGCTTATTCAACTGTTCCAATGCCATATCGGACCATGCTGGAATCATATCAACTTCACCGCTAGCTAGCAGATCAAGCGTACCCTGGTTTTTCTTTGGATAAACGCCTTTTTGATACATAAATGGACCGAGTTCTTTGAGGAGGTTGAAGCCCTTATCCCATTTTTGCGCCATAGATGGATCGCTACTATTCATTGCATCTGCAGGTAAGAAGTTGTAGATGGCCGTGTTCACAAATGAGCTACCCGCGCCACCTGTTGCTGGATCATTATAAGCAAATCTACCCGGATGCTGACGAATCCAGTCGTACAACTCATCTGCTGTTTTTGGCGGCGTGCTCACACGAGAGCTATCGTATGCAAGGACAACAGAAGAAGCACGGTACGGTACTGCCAGATCATTTGCCTGCTTCAGTGCATTGCTGTCTACATTAGCTAGATTCGGAATCGCCGAGCGATCGAGCTTCTGCCAGATCCCTTGACTGTTACCGCGTGTAATATCATCCAGTCCACCTTCGTATAGATCCACATCAACCGTTTGCTGACCACTCTGCTTAGCTGCTAGCAGACGATCGACTGCCGACTGACCACCTGTACCCGATGGTAAGTACACTAGCTTCACCTTGATCGTCGGGTTCGCTTTTTCAAACTCTGGAATCAATGTTTCCCACAGCTCCTTCACATTCAGCGAACCACCTGTGTACAGTGAAATCTCAGTTGTACCTGCACCATTCGCACTTGCTGCTTCAGAACCCGATTTGCCGCTACACCCTGCCAAAAGAGCGATACTTAGTACGATCAAGAACAGTGAACTCCATTTTGCCTTTATCAACACGTTGTTTCCTCCTCGAATACTTGAAAGTAACGATCCATTTCGCTTGAGCCTAAGCTATCCCTGCACAATCCATTTGTCTATCCCGTTATTCTCCACTACGCTACCTGGTGCACAAAATGCTCCATCAATCTGTACTATTTCCCTATGGCATCTATCACCTCAACCTTCTTCTGCTCTACAGCTTACAGCCGTTATAGGATCAGCATACTCATACAGGAGTTGCTTGTACTTCTGCTGTATGACCCGCCGCTATACCTTTTAATTCTTCTGCAAAAGCTGTAAATTTGCGGAAGCCTATACGAATATTCTGTCCGCTAGACAACGAAGCGGCATGCTCACGAGGAACAAACATTTTAATAATCCATTCGCCGCACGTGACCGATATCTCTGCATAATGTCCAAGCACCATTACCTGGCGAATCATACCTGCCAGACTATCTGGCTCATCGGTCATATAGACGTCTTCGGGCCTGACAGCAATCGTACATGTACCCGGTAACAGAGATTGCCCGGAGGAGACGGGTAGATCAAGGGATTGCACCCGAATTCGTGCGCCATCGCTCACAGCCGGGATCAGATTGATACGACCGATAAAGCTTGCTACAAATAGCGATTGCGGATGATCGTAAATGTCCTGAGGCGTAGATAGCTGCTCAATCTGTCCTGCATGCATGACTACAATGCGATCCGAGATCGACAGCGCTTCTTCCTGATCGTGAGTAACAAATACCATCGTCATACCGGTACGCATCTGAATATCGCGTAGCTCTTCTCGCATCTCCATTCGCAGTTTAGCATCAAGTGCCGAGAACGGCTCATCCAGTAAAAGAACATCGGGCTGTAGCAGCAAGGCACGCGCTAACGCTACACGCTGCTGCTGTCCACCAGATAGCTCGGATGGATATTTGCGCGCCGCTTGTCCCAGCTGAACCAGATCGAGCGCATCTGCGACCGCACGCTGAATATGTGCTTTTTTGTGCTTGCGAATATGTAGTCCGAATGCGAGATTATCGTAAACGGTCATATGTGGCCACAGATTATAGCTCTGGAAAACCATGGCTGTCGGTCTTTTTTCAGGTGGAAGCTTGAGTACGCTCGTACCGCGAATCAGAATATCACCGCTATCCGGCTCCAAAAATCCACCAATCGAGCGCAGTACGGTCGTTTTGCCGCAACCAGATGGACCAAGTAAAGTCACCATCTCTCCGGGCTGTACATCCAGTGTGATATCGCTAACTCCATCGCCTGTCTTAAATCGCTTGCTTAATTGCCGAATAGATAGCTGAGGTTGTGTCATCCATTTCCTCCTGTTCTGTCTAGGGATTGCTGTACTATTTCGCATCAGCTCATTCCCATGACATGGTTATCGTATCGTTCCTATTGTCCATTTATACTACTCAAGATCATTCTTTAGTTCCGATATCAGCTACGGCACTCACTTCACCTGGAATCCTCCGGCGAGTACATCCGCACTCACAAAGCGGCGTGCCGCTAGCAGTAAAATAATCGTCGGTAAGGTCAAAATGACTGAAAATACCGCGCCTGTTGTGCTTGGATAATCTGCGATAATCGAATACATAATGATCGGCATCGTTTTAAAATCCGGAATCCCGACCAGCAGTGTCCCCTGCGCCTCATCCAGCGAAGCGAGAAAAGTAAAGATCGAGGCAACCATAATACCCGGAAACGCCATTGGGAATGTAATTTTCCAAAAAACCCGCAGTGGTCCTGCTCCTGCATCACGCGCCGATTCTTCCTGAGCACGGTGCACACTTCGAAACGCAGAGGATGGAATCCATGTCATATACATCAGCGTATTAACCATATGGATCAGTACAATGCCAACAAAGGTATTCATCAGCCCAAACTTGTAAAATAACACGGCGATGGATACATACAAGCCCATTTTCGGAAACGCATGCGTCAGCAGAAATGAAAACAAAAACCAGCGACTGAGGGGAAAACGAATACGCGCGAACGCATAAGCGGCGGGAATACAGACAATGATTGAGCAGATGGTTACAACTGTCGCAATCAGAAATGACAGTGAGATCGACTGCAGTACATCATCCTGCGACAATACAAATTGCCACCATTCTAGCGACCAGCTCTGCGGCAAAGCGGCAGGGTATTGCCATTTGCCCGATACTGCGAGTAGCAGCAAATTCAGCAATGGCCCTAGAAAGAAAATCACAAACACCACAAGTACAACAAACTCCACAATCTTCCTCGCACCTAGCGAGCGTAAATACCAGCTCATGACTCCATCCTTCCTACCCGGATTCACTCTCTGTTGATTTTAAGTTGTCTAGACGTCTTCATCACTTGCACTTCCGAGTATAAAGACGGTTTATTAGCTCCACATGCGCCGCAATTTATTTTTGTGTAAAGGAAATTTATGGTTCTACTCACAGTTCTAATAGATCATTTTAGATATAACGTTCGGTCGGTATAACGCTTACATTGTTTCTGACGCAGTATATAGAGCACACAAATAGCCCAATTCAGGCAGCATAATGAACTGCCAAAATCGAGCTATACGTCTTCTTGATTCGTTTAGTGGGACGAGAAATTGATTTACGCGCCATTTACAATACATGCATGGGATTAAGAATCCTTTGTCATTCGATCTATATTCTGTTCCAATTGCTGAAATACTTTGCGGAATATAGCCAATTCTTCATCGCTAATATGATCTAACAATTCCTCTGCGAACTGTTCCTTTTCTTTTTGCGAGGCTTGAATCGTTGTTCTACCCAGATCGGTTAACTGCACCCAGATGATGCGGTTATCCCCATCTTTTTTACGGCGTGAGACCAGTTGTTGCTCTTCGAGCTGCTTGAGATGTCTCGCTACAGCTGCTTTATCGAGCGTAACTTTCTTTTGCAACTCGCTCTGGCTCACTTCAGTCTCTTGATATAGCAGGGCAAGGATTTCAAAGCGCGATTGGCTAATACTAATATATGCATCAAAATTAGTATTAATGGAGTTATTTGCTCGATACATCTGGTATAACAGTTGGGACTTTTGCGACCAATTCTGACTCAAAATCATCACATCTTTCGTATACATAATAGGTTGTCCAAGGCTTGCAATGTACTAGCCAATATACAACGTATACCATGCATTTACAAGTAATTGGCGGAACCGCACTATACTCATGCTACGAAAAATAGAGCTAACGAATCTCATCCATATACTACTGTTGCACCATCATAGTTAATCACTTGCCCGTTATGATTCTTGCCATCGAGCACATAGCCCACGATCAATTCTGCCGCTTGCACCGGTGTTTTCACAAAGTCTCCGGTCATATTGCCATTTAAGTCGGTCGAAACTGCACCAGGCATCACACCAAAAATCTGTACAGGTAGCTGCTCCTGCTCAAAGCTCATCCCCCACGACTTAATCATCACATTCAAAGGAGCCTTGGAAGTCGCATAAGCAAACGCATTAAAATGAGTGATCGGCTCAATAGGAATGGTAACATTTTGAATCGTGCCTTTATTAGTAATGAGTAAAGGTAACAAGCCTTTCGTCAGCGCAAATGGCCCGATGAAGTTAACCTCATGTGTAGCCTTCAGCTCATCCACCTCGAAATTCCAACCGACTTTATGCATATCGCCCGGAATACCAGCATTGTTCACCAGTAAGGACAGATCACCGTAATGCTGCGTAATCGTAGTTACCGCCTGGTCAATACTGCCCAGATCAGCCACATCCAACAGGATGAGCTGAGCATCGCCATAAGCTTGCAGATCAGCTACCGCCTTTTCCCCACGCTGCGAATCCCTTGCGCCAACGAGTACACGGTATCCTTCTTTCAATAATTGCTTCGCAATCTCATAACCAATCCCTTTGTTACCGCCTGTTACTAGAGCTGTCTTTGTCATGTGTTCTTCTCCTTTAGGTACGGAACCGTGCAAAGTGTACGACACCGTCATTTTATTGTTGATTTATCAACGTTGATATATCAACAATATAGAATGAATTTAGATATATGGCAAGTGTTTTTTTATATTTGAGTTAGAAAGTTAGACTAGGAATGTTAAACACTACGGAAGATCTGGTATATGAAAATCCAGTACTAGATTTACATTTAAGCAGTTCAATCATAAAATTGTGAAGGCTTTAATCATAATAAAAATTTATTCTTAGCACGCGAAAATTGGCAACTAAAGGAACTAGGGAGGCTTCATTTTGCATTTAAACATTACCGATTACACACTCTACATCCAAAAATATACGAACCATATGTATATTGATAAAAATCTATCTATGAAGTCAATCAAAGCTTATATATCTGACCTCAATCGCTTTACCCTATGGTTAGGAAAACACCATCACGATCATATCACAGAAGATATTATTCATTCCTATTTCTCTGATCTAATCCAAAGTAATACCTTAAAAGACTCGACAATCAAAAGAAAATATATTACTTTTAAAAGCTTCTTTGCCTTCATGGTCGAAAAAAAATGGATCACATCGTCCCCACTCATCCATCTTGGTAAACGATTCAAGACTGCCAAGCGAATACCCAAAACATTACCCCCACATGAAATCAAACGTTTACTGACTGCCCCTGAAAAAGAGCGTTCATCAGGTACAAGTCCTTTTCAAATTCGCTTAAGCATTCGTAACGATGCCATTATCGACCTACTTTTTTCCACAGGCATTCGTATTGGAGAACTGGTGCAGATTCGATTAAAGGATATGGATCTGCGTAACCGCTCTATCGTCATATTTGGCAAAGGACGTAAAGAAAGAATGCTGTACTTATCCAGCTCCGAATTAATAGAGAAAATTCAACACTGGATCAAAATCAGATCAGAGTTCCTACCAAAATGTGATGCATTATTTTTGAATAAATATGGAGAACGCTTATCCATTTATGGCATTGAAGATATCTTCTCGAAATACAAGCAGATGGCGAAGATTAATAGCAGCGCAACGCCACATTACTTACGCCATTCATTTGCCACCCAACTTCTCGAAAATGGCGCCGATCTACGAGCAGTTCAAGAGATTTTAGGACATTCAAGCGTTAGTACAACTGAGATTTATACGGAAGTTTCTATAAAGAGAAAACGTACTGTGCTGAATAAATATAATCCTAGAAACAGAATAGAGACCTCCAAATAACTATAAATTATTTGGGGGTCTTATTTTGTTAGAATTGATTGAAGTAAAACAGAAAATTCGTAGCATTATAAATGAGTTTGAAGAATATAATAGTAGTTGTTTATTAGTTTTTATCAATGACAATACAACAAATATAGAAGCACATTCCGGTTATTTAGCAAGTGACGAAGAAGAAGATATTGATTTGATTTTTAAAGATATATGCAAAAATTATAAGTTTTATAATAATCCTTCTACTTTTGTCGGAGATATCGTTTTAAATAAATTATCTGATTACAAAAACAAGAAAAAGTTTGTATATTCCACCGCTCAAATTGGAAGAGATGTTAATCGCCGTTCTTTTATTCCTAATTTTTCAGCTATCCATAATATTTTCTCATTGACTGGGGATGGCTACAGCCTTGGACTACTACAAAATAAATTTCATTACTACGAAATTTCCAAAAATTACGTCAATGTTCCTTATACATTTGTATACGATGGAAAAAAATGGACTGATTCAGAAGCGTTTGACTATGACGTAGTACTGAAGCCTAACTTTGAATGCGCAGCTCAAGGTGTAACATTAGTTAAATCAGGAGATAACATCCAAAATGAAGCGGAGGATTTATATTCTAAGTTTAAACAACCTATTTTAATTCAACAATTCATCAAGGGAGTCGAAGTTGAAGTACCACTTATAGTTTCAAAAGACGACTATTTAGCATTAATGCCTATAGAAATACTAAAAGATGATGAAAATAAAGAAATTTTAGATGAGGAGCTTGTAAATGGTGATAAATATGATTTCAAACTACACGATGGTCCTTCAGCAACCAAGCTACGTGAATACACTCAAAAAATTGCTGCTATTTTGCAATGCGAAGGCATTTGTAGATTCGATTTTATAGTTGATGAAGAAGACGAGTTTTGGCTATTTGATATAGCCGCTATTCCATTGATTTCTAAACATAGTTCTTGTAGAAAATCATTCGAATTACTATTTCCTGAAGAAAAAAACAATCTATTTAAAACGCTGATAGGTATCGAACTTCAAAATCAACTAGACCAATAAGCAATCGTAGAAAACAATCCCATTCTGAAATAGCTAGGGTTAGTTGATAATTCTGGATCTTCGCAGATTAAATCGAGTATCCCTAGTTCAGAAGTACTCGTATTAGCATACAAATTTAGAAGCAATTGATGACGTTTTTTCAAAAGATTATTATCAAAATAAGGAATAATTTTTTCAAGTAGCTCGAAATTTGATTTTTCTATTAAAAATGCCTCCATATATTCTCCTTTTAAATATTTGGCTACTCCTAAGTTTGTATGAATCAGATATTGATCGTAATGGCTTGTAGGAGGTTTTATGCTCAAACTTTTTTCTAAATATTGTATCGATTTTTCTATTTTATTAGGTTTTGTAGAGGCGAGAAGTAGTAGGACATAATTAGAAATACAAATATAATCTTCGTGCATTTGGTTTCTAACTAAGCTATCATTCCAAACCACTTTTTCATATGTTCGTAGTATTTTATCGGCATCCATTCCACTAGCTAAACTAAAAATTGCTTTCATTTGATATATAATGCCCCATCCTCTTGATTGTTTCTTCTCTATGAAAGAGATGGCATCATTTAAAATATGCAAACTTTCTGGATAATTTTCATTTGCATAGAGAACCCCAGCATAGTTACACGAAACTCGCAAAAATTGGTGCGGATATTTAAGCTTATATTGTGTAATAGTATTGTAAGCGCGCTCCATTATAGGAACCTCATCAATACCAGACATTTCTTTAAGCATATCAATTTTCCCTAATAATGAAGCTAACCTAATCATCCAAAATTCAACAGTTTTAGGTGAAGATTTAGATATTTGAGTATGATAAATAGAATATATTTTATGATAAATATCTGCTGTTAAACTTGATAATTCAGAATTACGAATGGCATTAGATAATATAAGAATTGCTTCCAAAAGTCGACAATAAAGCTCAGTATTTATGCCTTCTACTTCTTTTGCTAATTTTTGAAGCTTTTCTATATCTCTCTCTTCAATATGTCGAGTTCTCTCTGATTCTCTATTAATTGATCTTGTTAAAGATAAAGATTTTATATAATATAGTTCGCATACAATTTCTAAAGAATATGCGTAATAATGTCCTTGTAAATTCTCTAAAAAAGATTCAGCATGATGAAAAGTCTCCATGTAACTATTATGAGAATAGGCTGTATAAACATCTTTAAATAACTTTGCAAGGATAGGATTCCCCTGTGTCTTTGTAAATTCAAGAATCTTATTAGTAGTCGGTGAAGTGCCATGTTCTTTGACAAGTTGCGCATAAGCTAGAAAAGCATTTTTTACAGCTAACTCTTTATTATTCAAATAAAAATAATGTACATATTTATCATAATAATTAAATGGTTCTTTCTGATCTAAATAATCCAAATATACGTAACTTCTTTCTTCGACTTCTATATGTTTAAAATAAGAATTTAAATATGGGATATATCTTTCTTCTAAACTTATAAACCTAGAGTCTTTTGATTTTTTAATTACTTTACACTCTATTAAAAAGCTTACGTAAGTTTGGAATTCAAAGAAACGATTTTGATGAAGATGACTCTTTAAAGTTGTACACTGAATCCAAGGTTCTGACGTGAAAGATTGATATAAATATAACGTTTGTAATAAAAATGTTGACTCAGAATTTTTTTTTAATCGCTTAGTAATTGATTCAAACTTACTTGAAATATATTCTTGCAGGCTTGAGGCCTCATTATTTTTAGAATAATCAAGAATTACAGTTAGTGGAATATCCCTATATTGTTTAGTATTTGAATTAATACCTAATGCTTCACAATCTTTTTTTAGAATGTTGCCTAATTTAATAATAGGATATTCAACATTAAAATAATTACTATTATTATTTTGAACTATCACTAACTTCAAATCTTCAAAATAATTCATTTCAGCTAGTTTTATAATTTGTTCTATTAAATGTAGTGATGATGAATCCATAAGTTCAATATGATCTATTATTAACAAAGTAGGCGATTTCATTTGTTCTATGAAATATAGCGAATCAGCTGGTAAAGCTGATTCTATCAAATTATAGACAGACGAAACAGCTGCATCTATTCCTAAAAATGAACTTAGTACTGTTAAAACTTCTTTAGTCGGCTTAATATATTTTCTTTTTATAGAGTACATTGGAGTTGCCTTAAATACTCCGAGCTCTTCAAATTTATTCTCTATTTTTCCAGATAAGATACATTTATTATAGCCTTGCAGTTCTAGAGTAGATATAATACAGCTTTTTCCACTTCCATTATCACCTGATAGAATTAAATGATTTACTTCCTGTAATTGTTTTAGAAGTTTTTTTTTCGACTTTTTTTGAAATTCATACAAATCATAGCTTGTTGAATCCATCCCACAAAAGACCCCCAAATAATTTATAGTTATTTGACTAACATTCCTCTACATCGCTCCATTAGTCTTAGGTACATTATACTACCAACATAAAGAAGAGCCACCATTTTTTTCTTTAAATGGTGGCTCTTCTTTTAAATCATTCTTCTATTGCTCCCAAATCGCCTCTAACTCATCCAACTCATCAATCGTCCGCCAGGGCTTCATGCCCAGCTCATCATCCCACGCAAAACTACGCCGTAGGAAAACACCTCGCATTCCCACCTGTGCGGCACCCCAAATATCATTCACAGGATGATCGCCAACAAATACCGTTTCCGCTCCACTTGTACCAAGTCGCTCCAATATCATCTCGTAGATCTGCTTATCTGGCTTCTTTATCCCAGCCTCACCTGAAGTCAAAATCACATCAAATTTATCTTCTAATCCGAGATGCAGCACTTTGCCATATTGAATCTCATACGTTCCATTCGTAAGCATACCCAAGCGGAATCCCTGTTCTCGGCAAGCAGTGATCGCCTGGTGCGCATATTCCATCAATTGCGCTTCCTTCATATAATGCTCCTGATAATAAGCGAACAATTCATCTACACTCGGCTTAGTCGCCCATGGCAAACGTTCCACTAATTCTTCGAAAAATCCTCGTTTCTCCCGATATCCGTCCGCATCGGTAATTCGCATATATCCTATAATATCTCGCGCCAGACCCTCATCTACATGTCCTAAATAATCAGCAACAAGTCGCTCTGAAAATGCCCGAAATGCATGATCACGATCCATCAGTGTATTATCCAGGTCGAAAATCACGGCTTTGATCGGCGCTGATACTGCCAACGTCTCTGCTAACTCATGTAGTGTATTGCCTGACTGATCCATATCTTTGTTTTCAAGCTCCTTCTCCTGCTCCATCCTATGACTCACTCCTATATATGCATACTATATACATTAGATGATCTCAAGCGTATCATGTACCCGTTTATTCTACAGAAGCTATCCACGATATAGCAAACCAAATAGCTACTGCTATACAATAAGCGCACAAAAAAGGCTGGTTCGATCTTCCTCAATCGAACGCAGCCTTCACTTAATGATGGTCATTATTCCTATTTTAAAATTACATTTCATCTCTTGTCCTGTATTGGAGCTCATATTTCGGATAGCTCTACACTACTCTAACCTCATATTCACTACAGCAACACGTACGAGCGATCCTGTTCTTCCTTTTTCTTCGGTAAAATCGCAGGTTCACGGTGTGTCACCATCATCTCTAACTCGGTTACATAGATCGGGAAATCCGGAATCTCATGCAGATAGCGCTGTTGATACAGCTTGCGACAATCCACTTCAAAATATGGCGAATCTGCCAGTACAGGTAGCTGACTATTATCATTTACATAATCGTCCACTGCCCACTGCACCCGATCGAGGTGATATGGAATGTGACGCTCACTTTCGTCAAACAGTTCAAACGTTTCGCGGGACAGATAAAACTTTTGATCCGACCAGCCACCCAGATAACGACTTAAACGATTCAGATCTATACTTCCATCCTCCTGCATAAGCACAGTGCGGTTGATCCCATTACCCATATCACGTTCAAAGCGCAATACTGCACTTCGTAATTCATCCAGTGTTACATGAACAGAGGGCAAGCGGTTAAGTGCCTTTTTTCCTTTGCCTTTGAATCGTTCTAGAATAGACATAATTGTCTCTCCTCTCTAGCACGTCGTATCAGATCACGCGTGCAGAAAACGGTTACAAACACATCCGACGAAAGCGACTACATGTTCTTAATCCTTACTATTATTATAACGCGTTTTACAAAGAATGATGCATATTTTTACAAATTTATGCGATTTTACGCTAATTTGATTCATTTTAGCTAGCTTTCACAACATCCTTAGGTATATGCTCCGACTACGTTTATAGCGCATCCCCTTCTCTCCTCCTGGTTCGATATACTTACATTCTTAATTAACGGTTAAATGAACGACTAATATGTATTATCCGTACTACATCATGATGCTTCTTACTCTACCCATGATAGGGAATAAAACTCAAATTTGTGCACACGCTTGTATCATCCCTGCGATGTGCCAACAAATATGATATGATGAAGAGCAGTGAGTTTATAGAAACTATATATGGATATGGAAAGGAGATTTACCCTGTATGCAAGATGTTATTATTGTTGGCGCTGGTCCATGCGGCTTGTCGGCTGCTATCGAATGTGAGCGTCTGGGCTTGAATACTCTTTTAATTGAAAAATATAATGTGGTGCATTCGATTTATCTGTACCCGACAAATATGCAATTTTTCAGCACAGCCGAGCTGCTTGAAATCGGCGATCTGCCCTTCCCAACGCCAAATGAAAAGCCATTTCGCCATGAAGCACTGGCTTACTATCGTCGTGCCGCAGAGCATTACAAACTGAATGTACAACCCTATACCGAAGCGACAGGAATCGAAAAACATGAAGACGGCAGCTTTTCCCTGCAAACGGTGAATCGTCAGGGTGAACAACATACGTATCAAGCCCGCCGGGTCATCATTTCGACCGGGTACTTTGATCATCCAAACTATCTCGGTATTCCTGGTGAAGATCTGGAAAAAGTGACGCACTATTTCCGCGAAGCTCATCCGTATACGGGTATGCGCGTAGCGATCATCGGTGGTAGTAACTCGGCCGTAGATGCTGCACTCGAAATCGTACGGGTAGGTGCCCAGGTCGATATGGTCTATCGTGGCAGCGATCTGTCCGCGAATATCAAATCATGGGTGCGCCCAATTTTCGAAGGTCTGGTCATGAAGGGTAAAATCAAGCTTCATCTGAATGCTCGCGTTACCAGCATTACCGAATCCGAAGTGCATATTACCCGCAATGCCGATGGTAAAATCGACAAGATCGACAATGACTTTGTCCTTGCGATGACCGGCTTCCGCCCTGATCGCAAGCTGATCACGTCCATGGGCGTGACGATGAGCGAAGATATGGACAAACCACGCTTCGATCCGGACACGATGGAAACGAACATCCCTGGTCTATACGTAGCTGGCGTCATCGCCTCCGGCCGCAACGCCAACGAAGTATTCATCGAAACGGGCCGCCGACACGGCAATCTGATCGCCCGCCACATCGTCGACAGCCTATCAACCAAATCCATTGTAGATTAATCTGCATGAATCTCAATTCATACTCCGTCCGCCGACACCGGCGGATATTTTCTTGCATAGATAAAATGAAAGGAGCCTCCTCATATGACCGCCATCGACATGCCCTCCCTCATCCTGCTCGTAATGGCAGGGCTAGGCATCGTAGGTAAAAATACAACCGTCACCATCGCTATGCTTATTTTGCTACTGATCCGCGTACTCGGCTGGAATCAAGCTTTCCCGTGGCTGGAAAAGTACGGATTGACGATCGGGATTATTATTTTGACCCTCGGCGTGATGACGCCTCTTGCAAGCGGTAAAATCTCCATCGAGACGATTCTATCTTCGTTTCTAAGCTGGAAATCGCTGATCGCTGTTGGCATCGGTCTGTTCGTTGCCTATTTAGGTGGACGTGGCACGATTTTGATGACCAATCAGCCGACGCTTGTAGCCGGACTACTGATCGGTACACTGATTGGCGTTGCCTTTTTCAAGGGTGTTCCGGTAGGGCCGCTAATCGCTGCGGGACTGCTGTCCTTGTTCATTGGCAAATCATAACTGACCCACCTGATCGAGCTGACTAAGCAAGCCTAATTTGTTAAAACGCATATATTGTACAGGGCATCCTGTGGTATACTGCGAGTACCGTCCTCATTCAGAAGGCGACATTCAACTATGTATATACGTATGCATGTTCAGGAGGATTTCACATGCCCCAGGCTTTTGTCATTGAAGCAGTGATGGTTGCCATTTATGGCCAGTTACTTAACCCGGATAAGCCGGTCACTTATATTGTACCGTACACCACAATTATGGAATTGTACGAATTCGCAGAAAGTACAGAGCCATTGATGAATAGTGAGATTGAAGATCGTGAGGTGCGCGAACGGATTCAAGAGCTTATTCGCTATCTGGAAGAGCCGCTGAATAAAAAGAAAATTCAGCGTTGCCTGCAGATGCCATGGGCACAGAGCGCAGGTATTGTATGTAGCGATAATGTACAGCTATCGGTCGTGAATGCACTCGATAACGCATACTATGGTGAATCGTTTGATCCGATCGAGACCGAGCTGATCCTGTCTTCACTCAAAAAAGAAGCACCGATGCTGACTGATCAGTTCGAGCTTATTCAGCGTATGATCGAAGCGAAAGTACCTGTACAGGTGTTCGATATTGAGGATTTTGCTTATGCATTAGAAGGCACTTCTCCAGTATGATACTGTACAGCTCTGCTCTATGCTGTTACATCTCGTATGAAGTAACACATGAATAACACGACATCCCTGTTTGACCTCAAGCTTTCCATACATCATGTTCTTTATAGGACATGTGAATGGAAAGCTTATTTTGTTTGGTATGCCCTTCATCCCATCGGTTACGATCGTTCATATCCATATATTCTATACACGTATTGATCTTATCTATTAGCAGATCCATTGACGCTATACCTGATAAGACATACATTTAACTTCATAATTCATATTTATTCGATAGGAATTAAATGAATAAGTATAGCGGGGTGTTATGTATGCTAGATCATGTGTCTTTTTCGGCAGATCCATGGACGGATACGCTAGAAAGTGACCTGTCGCGCATTCGTCGACAGTTGCATCGTTATCCTGAACTGATGTTTGACGTGGATCAGACGATGCAGCTCGTCGCAGGTCTGTTACGCAAATGGGATATTGAATTACACGAGCAGGTTGGACGTCATTTTGGAAAAGGTGTGGTTGGTATTTTACGTGGAGCACAGCCAGGGCCTGTGATTCTGCTTCGTGCCGATGTGGATGCGTTACCGATCACCGAGCAAAATCCAGCGGCCTATGCATCCACACGTAAAGGGATCATGCATGCTTGTGGTCATGATGCTCATACCGCTATGCTGCTCGGCGCCGCCAGAGTATTATCCACTGAACGTGAACAGTTACATGGTACAGTGGTATTCGTTTTTCAGCCGGCAGAGGAAGGTGCGCAGCCATCACCGATAGATGGACGTTTGATTAGCGGCGGACGAGATTTGATCGAGGATTACATTTTGGATCAGGTTGAGCAGGTATTCGCTCTGCATGTATGGCCAGAGCTAGAAACTGGTCAGCTTGGCATTCACTCAGGCACTGCAATGGCAGCATCCAGCCATTTTACGATTACATTTAACGGTACAACCGGCCATCATAGTACGCCCCATCTGGCTTCTGACAGTATTATGATGGCGGCGCGTTTTATTAACGATATTAAGCTATTCATGGCTACGCAGATTGATCCGCTCGAATCAGCAGTGCTGTCATTTGGTACTCTACATGCTGGTACCGTTAAAAATGCAATTGCAGGTCAAAGCGAGTTAACCGGTACTTTCCGTACCTTTGATCCGCAGACGGTCGAGCGAATCACGATAGCTATCCAAGAGTATGCACAGCATATTGCCAAGCAGCATGGCGGTACAGCCGAGATTGTACAGCGTACAGGCACGGTGCTATGCAATCATCCTGATGTTGTCAGACAAGTGGAGGAGGCAGCCAAGCATGTGTTCGGCTCAAGCGGTGTTCATATCTGGCAGCAACCTGTACTAGCTGGTGAGGATTTTGCATTATATACCGAACAGCGACCGGGAGCATTCGCCTTTATCGGCTGCCGTGCACCAAATCAACAAGAAGTTTATCCACTCCATCATCCACGTTTTGATATAGATGAGCAGGTTCTTTTACTCGGTGCACGTCTACATGTGCAATTTGCAAAACAGGCGCTAGCTCCTACTTCTTCTTAAACCAAGAACATGTATAGCATATGACCTCATGATCATGGCACGCCTCACTTGGCTCATTACCGATCGTATATTGAATAGGAAAGAAGGAATCATGTTATGACTACGTCCGTTAAACAACCTCCACATCCAACCGTTCCGCCGCACCCCTATGATTCGTCATCCACCCCTCTGTATCCAGCGGTACACGCTAAGCAACGCAGATCATTGTGGCTACAATACCGCCAGGGCAGTACATGGATCACCCTGCTTGCTATCGTTCTGCTATTATCCGCTTGTGGATCGACTAGCAAGGCTGGTAATGATTCAGCTCAAGCAGCGGCAGGTGCAACTGGTGGAACACTTACGTATGCACTAGCGACTACACCCGACACGCTGGATCCGCAGCGCAGTGGCTGGGCGGTGGCTGTACGTGTATTTGGCAATATTTACGATAATCTCGTCGTTCAGGACAAGGATGGTAAGATTCACCCCTGGCTAGCCAAGAGCTGGACAGAATCGCCGGATGCTACAAGCTATACGTTCAAGCTCCGGCAGGATGTTACCTTTCATGATGGCACGCCATTTAATGCAGAAGCCGTCAAATTCAACCTCGATCGTATTATCAATCCAGAAACCAAAGCTGCTAATGCACTCGCTCTGGTACAACCGTATCAATCATCCGAAGTGATTGACGAGTATACAATCAAGGTCAATCTATCCCGTCCTTCGCAATCTTTTCTCGCCAATCTGAGTCAGAGTATGCTTGGAATCATCTCTCCCACAGCTGCGAAAAAATATGGCGATCAATTCGGTCAGCATCCGGTTGGTACAGGGCCATTTGAATTTGTAAGCTGGGAGGATAACGCGAATATTAAGTTAAAGCGTAATGACAAATATGCCTGGGGACCAGCAACCGTCAGCAATACGAAAGCTCCCTATCTGCATGGTATTACATTTTCCATTATTCCAGAAGAAGCAACTCGTATCGGCAGTGTACAGAGCAAACAGGTACTCGCTGCTGAAACGGTTCCACCGCAAAATATACTCGCTCTGCAGCATAGTCCAGATCAGCAACTGCTACAGCAGGATACACCTGGATTGCCTTATACATTATTCATTAATCAGCGCAATGCACCGTGGAATGAACTCAAAGCACGTCAGGCGCTACAATCTGCGATTGATGTAGGGGCTATTGTCAAAACACTCTATCTGGGAACCTACAAACAAGCCTGGTCTGCCCTCACTCCCAATATTCTCGGTTATGATGCCTCGCTGGAAAATAAAATCCAGCCCAATGTACAGCATGCGAATCAGCTACTGGATGAGCTAGGCTGGACGCCAGGTGCAGATGGCATTCGAGTTAAGGACGGTAAACGACTGGTGCTTCGTTATGTAGATGGTTCACCCAATCGTGAGAAACGAAATGATATTGCAACGATGGTACAGCAGCAATTAAAGGCGGTTGGTATTGATGTTCAAGTCAATCTCACCAAAGATATCGCGACAACCGTATTCCAAAATAAAGCATACGACCTCTACGGCAACAGCCAAGTCAATGCTGATCCGAATGCCTTGTCTGCCTTTTACCATACGCCAGCTGCAGGTGCTCGTGAGACGCTCGCTGGTAACTCTGATCCTGAACTCGATCAGTGGCTAGATCAAGGTTCTGTAGAAAAAGATACTGCCAAGCGTGAGCAGATTTATCGCAACATCCAGCAACGTATTAGCGATCAAGCGATTATTATTCCGATCTATATCTTCCCATATACGGTCGCAACCTCCAAAAGTGTACAAGGCTTAACCTTCAATTATCTAGGCTATCCTACCTTTAACGATGTCAAACTAAATGGAATAGGAGGATGATTATGCTTCGCCTGGCAGGAATCCGTATCTTTTCGTCGTTACTGGTCGTGCTAGGATCGCTTATCCTTGTATTTGCTATCTTTTACCTATTGCCTGGCGATCCTGTATTGTCCATGATTGATCCATCCTATGCTACAGCGGAAATGGTGCAAAATCTACGGGTACAGCTAGGACTGGATCAGCCATTTTACATGCAGTTCTGGCATTATGTAAGCGGTATTGCACGCGGTGATTTTGGCGTTTCGATGCTTAATTCAGAGCCGGTCTTACCGAAGATTATTGCCCATTTTCCAGCCACTTTGATGTTAACACTGACGAGTACGCTGATCGCTGCGGTGATTGGAATTACGCTCGGTGTATTATCCGCCGTGCATCGTAATGGCTGGCTTGATGTGACCGCTCGTATGATCGGTTTGTTCGGTATTTCGATGCCTACATTCTGGTCAGGTATTCTACTTATTCTAATCTTCTCGATTCAGTTGGGCTGGTTTCCCTCGATGGGTTCTGATGGCTGGCAGACACTGGTATTGCCATCGGTCGCACTCGGTATCGTCGGTGCAGGCTTTATCATTCGGATGGTGCGCAATAGTATGCTGGAAGTTATCCATGAGCCTTTTATTACAACGCTACGTGCGAAAGGCATTAGTGAAAAAGTCATTATGTATCGCCATGCCTTGCGCAATGCACTCATCCCGGTTGTGACGATAGTCGGTATGCAGCTTGGAGAGATGCTCGCAGGTACAGTCGTGATCGAGACGGTGTTTTCCAGACAGGGAATCGGACGTATTCTGGCCGATGCGATTATGAGTCATGATATTCCAGTGGTGCAAGGGGTTGTCTTCTTTACAGCTATCGTCTATGTGGCGATTAACCTGATCGTGGATCTGTCCTATGCCTATATTGATCCACGAATTCGCCGCTCAACCTGACAGCAGCTACACACTTAAATGGTGTAAAAGACAGGAGGTTCACCGATGAAATCACTATTCTGGACAGTCGTATTGAATAGGAGCAATCGCACGGAGACAGCCAGTATTACACAGTCAGCAGGCTCAGGCTGGAATCGTCAAAAGAGACAGCAACGCATTGGTCTTGTTCTAGCAGGTATCGCTTTACTATTCACAGCCTCGCTGATCCTATTCGCTTTCATACCGCAATGGATCGCCCCCTATTCTCCTACGGCTATGATGGCAGATCGTATTTTGCAGCCGCCAAATAGGGCGAATTGGCTTGGAACAGATTATTTTGGCCGGGATATGCTCAGTCTGGTTATTTATGGTACACGCAATTCATTGTTAATCGGCTTCAGTTCGGTTATTGTGGGTGTACTTACAGGTGGTGCGCTTGGAGCGCTAGCTGGATATGTCGGAGGCTGGACGGAAACAATTATTATGCGTGTGATGGATATTTTGATGACGATTCCGGGTGTACTACTGGCGCTCGCGATTGCCGCAGCGCTTGGTCCAGGCTTACCAAATATTGTACTGGCCATTGCTGTTGCTTCGATTCCGGGATATGCACGGATGATGCGTGGTCAGGTTGTAGCTCTGCGTACACGCAACTATATTGAATCTGCACGTACGCTAGGTGCATCGAACTGGCATATGGTACGCCGTCATATTTTACCAAATGCAGTCTCTCCCGTACTGGTGATGGCAACCATCGGTCTCGGTAGCTCTATTCTGACTGGCGCCGGGCTAAATTTTCTTGGTCTTGGGACAGTAAGTGAGGTTCCAGACTGGGGTGCGCTACTTTCACAGGGACGTGGGTATCTGACTGTGGCATGGTGGATCTGTACATTTCCAGGACTTGCGATTACAGGCTTCGTGCTAGCTATTAATCTGATCGGGGATGAACTGCGTGACCGACTTGATCCGCGTACAGGTAGGTAAAGTTGAAGAATAACTCTTTTTTCTCCACTTTTCCAATAATCCAAATGTTCAAATTCTGCAAACTTTTCACATGATTCTATATTCGTAAACCAACCAAAACAAAAACGGTGTGCATCCGATCTGCACACCGTTTACATCTGCTATGAAGTTACATAGGAGTCTATCCCTCGCCTGACTTACGATTCTGGAATATAGGCGTAGCGAATATCGTCTTCATGATCCATATATTCGACATTTAGACGATAACCGTTCAAGTACCACATATCCTGAGATTCCATGTAAAACTGAATGCCCTCTGCTTGTTGCTCTAGCGCCGGACTAATCGGAGGCTCTACTGAAATACCGAGCGAAAAGCCCGGATGGATATCACTGTTACTACTATAGCGGGCGTAAAAGCGAAGCGCATCGCCCTCCTTCAGATCAAGCTCTTTTTTGTACCAGCGTGCTGCTTCATCAGATACTGCAATGGACATGATTGATCCCGCCTTTCTTCATATTTGACTAGATGTATCACCATGGATGAATTGAAAAGGATTGTTAATCCTATACCCTTACTACCCGGCTATTATATCATGTCTGTCCAATATTAGTCATGGTTTCTGCTCTGCTTGATAAGCACAACACGATATGTCAGACTCTTTGTGATACAAGAGCGTGTACTTCGAGTTATTCGCATTGTAGCTCTGTATAATTGTGAATCACCCCTTCTCATTATGTAAACTTATTTAACTTGATTCGGCAAAATATAGATCACAATTCTTAAAATTTGTTACAAAATGGACAAACTTTTGATTGACAACATAAAAACGAGAGGCTAAAATCAGACACAGGCAAGCGATAATTTTCAAATTATTGCCATCTGTCAAATTCGAAGAAGAAAGGGTGAATTCCATGCGTCCACTAATCATTGTACATAACCCCGCTAATGATTTTGATTCAATCGGACAACTTAACATTGGAGCAACCCGGCAGATGGATATCCTTCTTCAAGGTGATTGGCACGCCTAACGACACCTTACAAGTATCCACTGAAGATTATTCGCGCGGTTGCTCGTACAACCGTGCGCTCATATGACGTCCAATAAACAGGACACGTCGTCTGCATTTGCACACGACGTGTCTTTTTTTGTTTTTTTGGTTGCTTCGGTCATGGAAGGATAGTAGAAACACAAGTTTGGAACAGCAAGATGAAGCAATTCAAGGTAGGATGGTGCATGTCATACTTGCACCGGAAAGGTAGTGATTTTATGTTCGCTGTTTTAAAAAATCTCGGCTGGTTTTTTCACCGAGAACGCAAAAGATACTTAATCGGGATTATCATGCTGGCGATTGTCGGCGTGATCGAATTACTCCCACCCAAGCTACTTGGAGAAGCGATTGACCAGATTTCCACCGGTTCAATCACCTATCAATCGCTCCTTTATTTCTCAGGTACGATTGCACTGATTATGGTGCTGATCTACGGCATCACCTATGTGTGGATGCACAGTCTATTCGGCGGCTCCAATCTGGTAGAGCGTTTGCTTCGTACACGCTTTATGGCTCATCTGCTTCGTATGACGCCGCCGTTTTTCGAGCGTAGTCGTACAGGCGATCTGATGGCACGAGCAACGAATGATCTGCGCTCAGTTGCGCAAACGGTCGGATTCGGTATGTTAACACTGACCGACTCCACCATCTATCTGTTAACGGTACTGCTCGCAATGGGCTTCTTGATTAGCTGGAAATTAACACTCGCTGCGATCTTGCCACTTCCATTTATCGCCTTGTCGATGGCCATCTATGGTAAAGTCATTCACTCTCGGTATACGCTCGCTCAAGATGCGTTCGGTGATATGAATGACCAGGTACTGGAATCCGTTGCAGGCGTCCGCGTTATTCGTGCATATGTACAGGAACGTCAAGATGAGAAACGTTTCCAGGATATTACGAATGATGTGTATCGTAAAAACCTGGCAGTCGCGATGGTCGATGGACTATTCGAGCCAACCATTCGACTCTTCGTTGGCTTGAGTTATATTATCGGGCTTGGATACGGCATCTATCTCGTATTCAACAATGAGCTTACACTCGGTAATCTCGTTTCGTTTAACATTTATCTAGGTATGATGATCTGGCCGATGTTCGCGATCGGTGAGCTTATTAACATCATGCAGCGGGGTAACGCTTCACTGGATCGTGTAAATGAAACATTAGCTGTGAAGCCAGATGTTGAAGATATCGACGAACCGTTCCCGATCAAACGTCCGGATCGAATTGAATTTGAAAATGTAGTGTTCCGTTATCCGACATCTACGGTGGATAACCTGCAACAGGTTTCCTTCCGAATCAAAGCTGGCGAAACACTTGGCGTTGTTGGTCGCACAGGTAGCGGAAAGTCCACTCTACTCAAGCAATTGTTACACGAATATCCAGCGGGTACAGGTACACTCAGCATTAACAGTGTTCCGATCCAGCATATTGCCAAGGATCAGCTGCATAGCTGGCTTGGCTATGTCCCACAGGAGCAGATTTTGTTCTCACGTAGTGTGCGCAACAATATTCGCTTCGGCAAATCTGATGCGACTGACGAAGAAGTCATGGCGGCGATACGTACAGCTGCATTTGATAACGATCTGCATACCTTCCCCGAAGGACTGGATACGGTCGTAGGTGAACGCGGGGTTGCTCTCTCCGGTGGGCAGAAGCAACGTGTATCACTGGCACGTGCCTTTATCGCCAACCCGGAAATTCTAATTCTAGACGATGCTTTATCCGCTGTCGATGCTAGAACCGAAGCACGTATTATTGAAAATATCCGCACCGAGCGTGAAGGCAAAACGACGCTAATCGCTACCCACCGGCTATCTGCTGTCGAACATGCCGACCATATTGTCGTGCTGGATAAAGGACGAATTATTGAAGAGGGTACACATGAAGAACTGCTGCAAGCTGATGGTTGGTACCGTGAGCAGTATGAACGACAGCAAGTATCGGAAACCCTCGATGAGGAGGTGTCTTAATCGTGGAGACACAAGATTTGAACGAACAGCCGATGACACGGCTAGATAATAAGACGATTACGAGGCGACTGTATCAATACGCGCTACGTGCCAAAAAGACGTTTATCGTCGCTCTAATTATGCTTGTGATTGGTGTGGGCGCCGAGCTTGCAGGTCCATTTATCGCCAAAAATATTATTGATAATCATATGTTTGCAATTGAACAGCCCTTTTACGAAACGACAACTGGCGATGCCGATTCCGCTTCATACAACGGCAAATTTTACAAGCGTCAAGGCTTATGGGCAGAAGGCGCAGCCAAAGGCGCCGAAGCTCATGTCGTACAAAGTGGCGCTAGCTTTTACTTCGTAGAAGGTCCAATGACTACAACGACAGGTGAGAAAAGCTATACAGATGGTCAATTAACTATCCGTAGTTCGCAAGGTCAGCAAGCGGTCTATGATGCAGTCCCTCTCTCCTCTGGCGAATTGTTTTCTTTTTACAAACCAGAGCTACCGAGTATCTATAAGCTGATCGGACTCTACTTTATCTTCTTATTGATTACGATCATTACGGAATTCGGTAAAACATACTGGCTGCAATCGTCAGCCAATAAAGTCATTCAGCAATTACGTATTGATCTGTATGCGCATATTCAGCGCTTACCGATCCCGTTCTTCGACAACTTGCCAGCAGGTAAGGTGGTATCTCGCGTAACGAATGATACGGAGGCAGTCAAAGACTTATTTGTTGCTGTATTGTCCAACTTTAGCTCAGGCGCAGTCTATATGCTCGGCGTATATGTTGCCCTGTTCATTCTGGACTTCCGGCTTGGATTGGTCTGCCTGTTCCTCGTTCCGATTCTGGTTGCATGGGTTGTCATTTATCGTAAAATCGCAACCAAGTATAACAAAATCATTCGCTCTCGTCTGAGCGAGATTAATGCGATCATCAATGAGTCGATTCAAGGCATGTCGATCATCCGTATCTTCCGTAAGCAAAAACAGACACAGGATGAATTTGAGAGTCTCAACAATGACTATCTATTCTATCAAAACAAAATGCTGCGTTTGAACGCACTGACCTCACATAATCTGGTCAATGTACTGCGTAATCTGACGCTGGCACTGGTGCTCTGGTACTTCGGTTCCGCGGCACTTGGTGGATTCGATAGTGCAATCTCGCTCGGTGTACTGTACGCATTCGTCGATGTGCTTGGACGTCTATTCCAGCCGATGACCGGTATGGTGAACCAGCTTGCCGCACTCGATCTGTCGATGGTATCGGCTGGTCGTGTGTTCGAACTGATGGATGAAGAAGGCGAAGCGGTAACCGATGACTCCATGCCACGCTACAAAGGCGATGTTGAGTTCAAGAATGTCACCTTTGCCTATAAAAAAGATCCTGTACTGAAAAATATTAATTTTGAAGCGAAGCAAGGTCAGACGGTTGCATTAGTCGGCCATACCGGTTCAGGTAAAAGCTCGATGATTAACCTGCTCTTCCGCTTCTACGATCCACAGCAAGGAACAATTACAATTGATGGTCAAAGCATTCGCGATCTGCCTAAGCAGTGGATTCGTCAGCATATGGGTATCGTTCTGCAAGATCCATATCTATTTACGGGCACAATTGCATCTAATGTAAGTCTGGATAATACACAAATTAGCCGTGAGCGATTAGAGCAGGCGCTACGTGATGTAGGTGCTGATACGATTCTGGCCGATCTACCCAAAGGCTTCGATGAGCCTGTTGTAGAAAAAGGAAGCACGCTGTCAGCCGGGCAACGTCAATTGATCTCTTTCGCGCGTGCGCTTGCCTATGATCCAGCGATTCTGATTCTGGATGAAGCAACAGCGAATATTGATACAGAAACGGAAGCGCTGATCCAATCTGCACTTGAAGTGCTGAAGCGTGGACGGACGACCTTCATCGTCGCTCACCGTCTCTCCACCATTCGTAGTGCCGACCAGATTCTTGTGCTGCATCGCGGCGAAATTGTAGAACGCGGTAGCCATGATGAATTGATGGAATTCGACGGTCGTTATCGTCAAATGTACCGTATGCAGACCGGGATCGGCTCCAATGCGGTACTGGATGGAACCGAACGACCAGAAGATCGCGAAGTTCCGGTTCCTGCTGGACTAGTGGGGCGCACAACATAAACGCCCCTATGATCAATTCATTGCCTAGTTAAATTCGTCTACTATTCACGTTATAATCAGGGCAATTCAGGCCTGAGGCTTACAGAAGTATATAGCTTTATATCCAGGTGATGCGCTATCTTCAGATGGCGCTAATCCGTTGTAGCTTGACCCTTATAGCTAAAGAATAGCTTGTATATCATAGCTCTCCCAGCTTTATCGCTTCATACCCGGTGAGAGCAGGCTTTGCATATCATACTTGTAACTATAGATTGATCCTATGAGGCGTTGCAGACTGTACGCATCGCCCAGGTAGAATCTTGACCGATAATAATATTAGGTTACGCCTCTCGAAAATCTGCTAGAAATATGCCTGTTTTCGATGAACGCCAACCTTAAATTTAATTTGGTCAAGGCATTAACTGCCCTGTTTATAGCTTCTGTAAGACGGCCTGTACAGCTTCATCTGCTGTCAGATCGTCTTAGAATCTTTCCTTTTATTTCTGGTCATTGTATTCTAAACGATCTACAGCAAACAGACTGTATAGACTCTTAATGAGTACTATACAGTCTGTTTTTATTTATGTTCTGCGAGTAGAACTTCATGTGTTCTTATGAATACCTCGTATAATTGATGTAACCTGTATCGTTCAAGCATCAACTTATGAACTCAGGCAGTAAATACCTTAGTCTTTTCTAACAAACGAGTCGTCATGCTGCTCAGTTCATCTGAGGATGAGGAAATCTCCTCCATGATTGCCGTCTCTTCATGCGTGGCAATCGAAATCTGACGTGCGCCTTCGTGGAATTTATCTGCCATCTCGCGGATTTGCTGTACATGCTTGTACGTCAGCTCCACTCGATCCGTTTGCTCTGAAATTGATGTTTCCATAAGCTGTGCTGCACCCATGAATTCATCGACCACATTTCCGAATTCATTCAGTGTCTGCTCTACCTGCGATGTATGCTTGGTTTCCCGTTGAACAAGCTCATTTTGATTGTGAATCAATTCCACTGTAGCATGAATCTGGGCTTGAACCGCTGTAATCAAGGATTGAATACGTTGTGCAGAATCATTACTTTGCTCCGCCAGCTTCCGAATCTCAGAAGCAACAACCGCGAATCCAGCGCCATGCTCTCCAGCATGAGCGGCTTCGATCGACGCATTCAGAGCGAGCAGATGTGTCTGTTCAGCCAGTTCCTTCACTGTACCACTGACTGCACCAATATCTGAAGCCTGATTATCTAGCAAACGAACGGTCTGCTCGGCTTGATTTTGTGAAATTGATAGCGTATCCATTCCTGATTTTAAGGAAGAGAATATGCCGCGTGTCGATTGCACCGATTGATCCATCGTACCGGAGAGCTCCATCATATGATGAGATTTATCGCGCATCTGCTGAAAAGAACCCAGCATATTTTCAGCGGTATGAAGCGATGTTTCTGCGGACTCCTGCTGACGGGTAACCCCTTGATAAATATCGTCTGCAATCGTCGATAACGACTCAATCTGATGAGCAGCCTCATTAATCGCACTACTCAAAGAATCAGCATTATGTGAAGTTGCACTCGTATTACGTGCAATATCGCCTACGATATCCTTAATATTAGTCACCATGATACGGAAAGCATCATTAAGAACTTTGATCTCATCTTCTTCCCGGCGTTCTGGGATATCTACCGTCAGATCGCCTGCCGATACATGCTCTGCAATTTTGGACAACTGAACGATGGGACGAGTAAGAAAACGGGAGATGACAAAGCCTAAAATACCGCTCCACGTAATACCGAGTAGCAAAACGATGGACACGTACGCCCAGTCTGCCATCCCCGATGCTAGATATGATTTAAGATAGAAAATAAAGAAAGCGCTTGTACCATACGTAATAATAGACACGGCAATAAAGCTCGCCACCAACTTGGAACCTAGGGACAATTTCATGGTGCACCTCGCAAATTATAGTTTTTAGTGAGTTTGGATTGGAATAAATGCAGAAGTCATCGAGAGCATACAAGGCGGATACGTATGCAGGCTTATTTGTTCATTCACAATCTTATTAATTTAAATTTTAGCAAAAACATGAATGAATAGGTGTGATGTAAGTCACAGTTCCCAGAAATATTTAAGACTTTTGAACTATCATCCAATTTAGCTCTTTTCTCCTCCCTTGTCTACCTTAAAATTGCATTTTTTCTAGTAATATTCATACAATTTGTATGTTCACTTGCTCTATCAGTCGCTTCCCGCTATGCTAGAATTACCAAACCTGTGCACCATGCTACATCTCATAGAAACAGATACAGAAGGGACTGAAGCCTCTCATGGAGCGCGCTAGACTATGGAGCGAACGATTTAAACTATTTTTCCTCAACAATCGCTTCGTTATTTTTTTACTTGTACTCTTTTTAGTTTCGATCAATATTTACATGCTTTCCAAAATTCCGTATGTATTCACCCCATTGATCGTACTGGTCAAAACTGTGATTCTTCCGATTATTCTGAGCGGTATTTTATTTTATCTATTTAATCCGCTAATCAACTTTTTGGAAAAGCATAAAGTAAAGCGCATCTATTCCATTATTTTACTTTATATTATCATTATCGGTATTCTAGTGCTTATTATTAGCCTTGTCATTCCAGTTATCAAAAGCCAGATTCTAGAGCTGATTGGCAATATTCCAACGCTCTATACACAAGCAACCGTACAAATTCAAAAATGGCTTGGTAGCGATATTTTCTTGCAAATTCAGCAAGCACTCAACTTCAATCCACAAGAGCTTCTACAAACTCTGTCTACACGTGGCGAAGCGCTATTCAGTAACGGATTCTCTGGCTTTGCAGATACATTCTCAGGTATTGGTGGTTTCCTCGGTACATTAACAGAAGTGGTACTGTCGATCGTCACTGTACCGTTTATCCTGTTCTACCTGCTCAAGGATGGCAAAGGCTTACCAGGTTATATTTTGCAGTTCGTTCCGATTAACCTGCGCAGACAGACAGCTGAAGTGATGTCGGAAATGAATGATAAGATCAGCTCGTATATTCGCGGACAGATTATCGTTAGCTTCTGTATCGGTATTCTCCTATACATCGGCTATAACATTATCGGCCTTGATTATGCACTAATTCTGGCGATTATTGCTTCATTTACAAGTATCGTGCCTTATCTTGGTCCAGCGATTGCGATCACGCCTGCATTAATCGTTGCACTGGTTACATCACCAGTGATGCTACTCAAAATGATTGTGGTCTGGACCGTCGTACAATTGATTGAAGGCAAGCTGATTTCTCCGCAAATTATGGGTAAATCACTCAAAGTGCATCCGATCACGATTATTTTCGTTATTTTGACTGCGGGTAATCTGTTCGGCGTTGTCGGTATTCTGCTTGCTGTACCGGGTTATGCCGTACTCAAAGTCGTAATTACCCATCTGTTCGATTGGCTCAAAAAGAGCTCTGATCTGTATGAAACGAAGAAGGTTACAGAGAAGCCGATCGAAGTAGAACCGAAAAAACTATAATCTAATTTCTCTAGACCGACTATGGATATGATTAGCGATAAGATATTCTGCTTGATCTGATAATATGTACTTTTTAATTTGAAAAGTTGGGGATCAATCTAGAAACTCTATAAGTAGTAAAAAAGCAGCTATTCGGGAGAAACGACCGATAGCTGCTTTTTAGTACGGATCAATATTTTTAATTTTGGGTTCATTTATCTTTATTTCATCTACTGTAGCATCCGTATACGATAATCGTATCCATTCATCTTGGGCGATTTTTTGCCAAGCTGTACGTTTTCGTTATCCGTACCTGCCTAGAACTTTTAACACTTCATCCCTGAAAATGAACACCTAAACCGTATATTCAGCTTCATTTGTTAGCGAATCTTATCTTATCTTATCTTACTTACTAGCCAATTCAGGTGTGTAGCCTGCTGGGATCACCGTCTCAGCTTTGCCTTCACTGATGACCTGCGGATACATCATACCTGGTTCTGGCTTGGTCAAGGAATACGAGATGATCGCACGTTTGTCGTCCTTCAGATCAACGTTATCAATTTTCAGACCATATCCCGGATTAGGCAATTCTACGGTTAAAGTCACCTTTTGCTTACCATCGGTAGTGCTCGTTACACTAAGCTGTGGATCATACCCCATCTGTGATCCCTCCGATCCGCTCACTGGTGGCGTTGTTGCATCATCATTTTGATTACCCTTCACACGGTCAATCATCTGAATCGCACTGTTCACCCATACCGCGGCATCCATACGTGTGATCAACTTCTTCGGCTCAAACTTCTGTCCTACACTAGAACGCGGAATCACATTCATATTCACCAACATTTGAATCGCATTGCCTTCGGCTTTACCGATCTGATCCTGATCTTCAAATACGACAAACATTTTGGTTGCTGGATAATCGCCAGTTGTGTTAATCGCTTCATACAACCAGAGTGCAAAATCCTCACGATTCACTTCTGCTGACGGCTGAAATGACGATGGCAGAGACAGCTTATTCGCTTTAGCTGCTTCAACTGCACCAGAGTACCATGGCTGGTTCGCTGCAGGAATGACCTGTGCACCATCCTTTTTCAATTCAAATGCTTTGGCAAGAATCTGAATTGCTTGCGCCTGCGTTAATGTCTGATTCGGTTTGAATTGCGTAGCAGTTACCCCATTGATAATGCCCTTATCTTGAAGTGAACTAACAATCGCCTGATTATCTGCACCTTTCACATCAGAAAATGCAGCCGCTGCTGCTGTCGTTCCACCTGCAATCGCACAGGATAATGCCAGTGCCGCTGCTACTTTTTGTTTAGAATTCCACATCCTATATCCCTCCATCAATATCGTATTCGAATGATCCCGTTCGATAAAGTGTCAGTGATGCCCGCGCATCTGTGGCATGATCTCTGTAGCACTCAAGGCTACAGATTAGCCGCTCTTGCTGTCACTTGGGTACGAATGGATTACGGTTCTGTATGAACCTTCACTCTATAAACGCCCAGCTATACGCAATTGTTGCAAAGGATTTACATCTCTTGTGGAGCAGCCATACCAAGCAAATATAAGGAACGCTGAAGTGTTTGCCCGGTTAAACTGGCGAGCGACAACCGTTGTTCTTTGACCCGACTATCCGCATCGACGATCCGTTCCCGTCCATACCATTGATTGAACAGTCTTGCCGTTTGCAGTGCATAGCGTGCTATAACAGAAGGCTCTTGCAGGTGAACAGCACGTTCCAGCACTTCGCGATAGCTACCAAGATGACATAGCAATTCCCACGCACTATCACTCCATAGCTGAGGTGCGGGATCTGTAGAGGGCACGTCGTCAGGTTGTGACTTCATCTGGGCTGATTTTTGCAATATTCTACAAATCCGAGCATGCGCATATTGTACATAGGGGCCTGTTTCACCTTCGAAACTCAGCGCTTCCTCCAGCGAGAAGTCGATCTCATTTTGACGTGCATTTTTCAGATCACTGAAAATAATTGCTCCAATCCCGATCTGCTCCGCAACCTGTTCACGATCAGGCAAGGTTGGATTTTTATCGGCAATAATTTGAGATGCGCGCGTGACTGCTTCATCCATAAGCTGCTCTAGCAAAATGACCTTACCTTTACGTGTCGACATCTTTTTGCCATTGATTTTCATCAAGCCAAATGAAATATGTGTGCAGTCCTCTGCCCATGCGTATCCCATCTTCTGAAGTACTGCGAATACTTGCCGAAAATGCAGCTTCTGCTCGCCACCCACCACATACAGAAGCTCATCACCCTTCATCACCTGCTTACGGTAAATGGCTGTCGCTAGATCACGCGTCGGATAGATCGTCGTTCCGTCTGATTTGAGGATCAGACACGGTGGTAAATCAAGTTCATCCAACCGTACAACCTGAGCGCCGTCGCTTTCTTCTAGTAAACCGAGCTCAACTAACTGTTCGACGACCGCTGGCATTTTATCATTGTAAAAGCTCTCTCCCAGCACATGGTCAAAGTGTACGCCGAGTCGGGCATACAGACGATCCAGTGATTCCATACTCACCTTTACAAAATAGCTCCACAGCTCCATCGCCTCAGCGTCACCGTCTTCTAGCCGCCGGAACCAGTGACGCGCTTCATCCTCTAGCTCCGGCATCGCTTGCGCTTCCTCGTGGAACTTAATATATACGCGCAATGCTTCGCCAATCGGATTGGCCGCTGATTGCACCGGATCACTCCACCGCAGATGTGCCACAATCTGCTTACCAAACTGTGTTCCCCAATCGCCGATATGATTCACACTAATCGGCGTATATCCAGCTGCTGCATAGATCCGATATAATGAAGCGCCAATCACTGTTGAACGCAAATGTCCTACACCAAATGGCTTCGCAATATTCGGTGAAGACATATCAATGATGATCCGAGCATGATCCTTTTGTTCTAGCTGTGTGTAATATGCGGAGGAGATTGTATCCATAAGCTGTGGAGCATAATGCTCCCGTTTCCAGAACAGATTGATATAGCCCCCATTAGCCTGAACTTCCGCTTGTCCAGCCGCCACCTGCTGTAACTGCTCACTTAGCTCAGTAGCAATATGCACCGGCGACCGACGCCAGCTTTTTGCAAGTGCAAAACAAGGAAAAGCTAGATCCCCCATCGTCTGCTGGGGCGGAACCTCTAGCATGGTGATTAATTGCTCTGTCGGTAGATCTGTCAGAGGCTGTAGCCAGTTGGCTAATTGTGCTTTGAGTGAATATGTAGTTATCATGTGTTTTCCTCCTGAATCATAGATAGTGTATAAGGTTTGCCAATATGCGTAATAGCTAGAAAATACAAAAAGCCCTCATCTCTGCCTATGCTGCTGCATACGCGGAGACGAGAGCCGATTAGACTTGCCCGTGGTGCCACTCCATGTACAATTCATTTTCTGGGTAAGTGATATACTCCTTGGTTTGCTACAATGGCTCGAACATGCGATATGCATATTCAATCCATGAAGTCCAAGGCAAGGTTCATCACATCATCTGAATTGTCACTCATGAACCGTTAACGGTGGTTAGCCGTGTCTGTCTATGCATGTGGCTTATAAGAAATAAGTCACGGGTTCGACAGACCTTCTCCAGGGTGCGCTTCTGCACAGATGCTGCTACCGACTCTCACGATCTCGGCTCGCTTGAAGCTAACATTTCTATGCATACTGTCCCTTTCATTGAGGTCAACATTATGTAATTGGAATATTTGCAAAATAAACAGAACTACATAATTTCTAACTAAACGCCGTTGTATTTTGTAGCAATGAACGACTTAGGAATGCGGTTCAACATTCCATCCTTCGACTTTACTTCCATCTCATGTGATAGATATTAAGCTGTATTATACGTTTCGCTTTTGAAGAAGGCAAGAATTTTTTCGGAATGTTTTTTAGATGATATGGATTTGATCAACTTCATAATACATAACAAAAAGCCATATTCGCTATTCGGCAGGTATCCCACTTTAACGAACAGATCACTTAATCTGTCCACCCGAAATACGACAATATGGCTTATTCTTATCTTGCTATACTCTATCCTAATTTTACTTATTACGGACATTTCGATCTCATATGTTCTACGAGGCTACAGTCTATACGGATTTCTACTGTAGCCTGCGTACAAATGCACTAACATGTATAGTAAAAAATGAACGTTCTAACTTATACGAATGCTACCGATCCTTCAAGTTCACGGCACAATTCGGCACAACGGCGGCATGCTTCTACACAATCATGGCAGTGAGACTGCTGATGTCGTCCACACACTTCGACACATGCTTCGCAAGCTTTGGCGCATAAACCAGCGATTTCCGATGCAAAGGTATTCCCCTGACTGAGTGCCTGAATTGTAAAGGCGCATACTTCTGCACAGTCGCGATTAATACGAATGCAGTCGCCTAGTTTTTCCAGATCATATTGTTTTAGATTGGATACATAGGACATATTACAAGCATTCATAGCTTCAACGCAAGCTTCGATATACGGACGGTATTGGTGTGATGTGGACATAGTAGAAACAACCTCCATTATAGTTCAAATTAAGTACCCTGCTTGAGTGTCCAGCGTATCCTGGACACCTGACTTCAGGCGACGGGTGATTATTGAACTATTACCCTCGACTTACTCCGATTGAAACGCTGTCGAATAGTCGGTGAATAGGTAGAAGTTATGAATTTTGCGCTTGTGCCTCAAGCAATACCAGTTGTTCCTGAATATGTCGTTTATCAAAGTGCTCTCCGATAAATACGGCCACATCCGGTACTTCTTTTTGTGGAGTAATCTTCATAAAATCACTCTGCTGATACGCATATTGGAATAGAAAGCGGCTATTCGTATCGCTAAAGGTCAAAATACCTTTGGCACGATATACTTCTGATGGAAGCTTGGCAATCAATTGCTCAAATGCCTCACTATTAATCGGGCGCTCAAAATAATGCGTGTAGACCATTACGTGTTCATGTGAATGGTGCAGCTTGCCATGAGTATGATGCTCGTCGCTATCATGACTGTGCTCCGCTGCTTCATCCGTATGGCGATGAGAGGCTGCAGATGCTCCTTTTTCCGAACGATGGTCAGCAGCATTCACATGACAGGAACAGTTTTCATCATGCTCATGTTTATCATCCGTAGAGTTGGCATCGGATTGTGTAGTGGATGAATACTTATTTTCATCTACTGCCTGTGTGTACGAGCTAGTCGCATTAAGCGAAGGATTCGCCTGTTCATATAATGCTCGATCCAGTTCACAACGTACCGTGACATGCATCGGCGCATACGGATTCCAGCGGCGAGCGATCTCCTGTACCTGCTGAATTTGTTCCGGCTCTACCAGATCACTTTTATTAATGATTAAGATCGAAGCGGCACGAACCTGCTCCTGCATCAGACGATAGGTCTTGCCTTGTTGCTGCTCATAGAGCTGCCACAGATGCATCGCATCGACCACCGTAATCAGATTCCGAAGCTCCATACGATGGTATAATGATATCTCCGTCACCGCATCGAGAATTTCGACCGGATTAGCCACACCTGATGCTTCAATCACGATCACATCCGGCTCACCCGTCTGAATAAGATTGTATAACTCCATGCCAAGATCTGCACGATTAGAACAGCAAATACAACCGCTGAGTAGCTCAGCCATGGCTACGTCACCATCTAGCATCATGCCGTCCAGATTCACATCGCCAATCTCATTCATAACCACGGCAGGCGTTTTGCCCTCTGCCTTCCAGTTTTCCAGCATCTGCTGTAATAATGTCGTCTTCCCGCTACCGAGAAATCCGGACAAAATATAAATCGGTACTGTCATCTTGATCTCTCCATTCTTATCCTACCATCCAACCAGACTACCTATTTGGATAGATATCATTCATTATTCAACCTGTTACCATATCCTTTTATTATAAAGGATAGATCGAATGGCGCCTATACCCTCTAATGGCATGATTGCTGAAACGATGACTCACCTAGCCAGCTCGTGATTTTCAGCTAGTGGATATGTTACTATGAAGTCGGGCAGCTTATTCCAAATAGATCCTATGCCCGTGATCCTCAATCGAATATTTCTTAAGTCTTAAAGGAGTGGATACTCATGCGTTCTGTAGATGAACATCGGGCAGAAGCCCCTAAAACGGTCCAATGTATGGTCATTACGGTATCGGATACACGTACCCCTGAAACGGACACAGGCGGTCAATTGATTCAGTCGCTTTTATCCGAGCATGGCTATGGAATTGCTGGATATACGATTGTAAAAGATAACTACGAGGAGATTCGCGAGCTACTACATCAGTATGCAGAACAGCCTGAGGTTGAGGCCGTTTTGCTGACAGGTGGGACGGGAATCGCTCCCCGCGATGTAACCTTTGAAGCGGTACAGAGCTTGTTAACAAAGGAATTGCCTGGGTTTGGCGAGATTTTCCGTTATTTGAGCTTTGCCGAAGATATTGGATCAGCTGCTATTTTGAGCCGAGCTATTGCAGGTACAATCGGTCGCACAGCCGTCTTTTCGATGCCGGGCTCACGCGGAGCGGTGAAGCTTGCGATGGAACGGATTATTTTACCAGAACTCGGTCATGTCATGCGTGAAATTTATAAAAAATAATAATGAATCTGCCGTATATTATACAGATCCACCGATAAAAAGCTGCATCTGTTGCAAAATAGTCGTCGGCTATCGTGATCATCTGCTATCGTACTTGCATGCCAATAGCCCTTCTCTGCACGAACACTACAGAGAAAGGCTATTGGCATTATGGCAGGATCGGCATCGTTATCCTATTCCGATACTCGATATATTCGGCTGATCTATGCCACTTACTTCGTTATTTGGCAGGCTGGATGTATTCAGACCGACTGACACTTATAGATCAGTCCAGCACGCGAATGAGTTGTCTGCCTACTGCCTGTCCACTCAGTACCGTTTGTAGTGCCTGATCGACGTCTTCCAGACGATATTCGGTCACACCTTGACCCAGCAGGGTGTCTGGTTTCCAATCCGTCGCTAGATGATGCCATAGCTGCTGACGAAGCTCCGCCGGACAATATACAGAGTCGATCCCGATCAACTGTACGCCTCGCAAAATAAATGGAAATACACTGCTCTCAAACTTAGCACCTGCCGTATTCCCTGAAACAGCAACCGCTCCCCGGTATGCAACCGACTTGAGTCGTTCGCCTAAGCCTGCACCACCTGTCGCATCGACAATCCCAGCCCATATAGTCTGGCCTAGTGCACCTTTGATCGGTTGCTCGGTGTCCTGACGAGATACAGTGTGAGCGGCACCAAGCTCCTTCAGCCATGCAGCTTGCTCAGCTTTACCACTGGAAGCATGCACTTCATAACCAAGCTTACTCAAGATTGAAATGGCTACGGAACCCACACCACCTGTTGCTCCCGTTACAAGAATCGGACCAGCTTCTGGCTTCACGCCTGCATGAATCAAGGCATGAACAGACATTGCAGCGGTAAAACCTGCTGTTCCCAGCATCATCGCTTCTCTCGGTTCCATTCCTTCAGGCATGGCGACTAGCCAATCCGCAGGCACGCGAGCATATTCACTATATCCGCCATCATGACTAACACCAAGCTTATAGCCGGTGCAGAGCACCACATCGCCTGGCTGATAGCGCTCGTCTGTGGACGAGACTACTTCTCCAGACAGATCAATGCCAGGTACAAATGGATATTGCTGTACGACTTTGCCATTAGCAAGGCTGGCAAGACCATCTTTGTAATTCACATCAGAGTAATGCACACGGATGGTCACATCGCCCTCTGGCAATTGATCCCATGAGCGTTGCTGAATCGAGCCCTGCACGTCCTCGTTGTTTTTTTCTAATACATATGCGCGAAATGAAGCTTTCATGACAATCATCCTTTCTATCCTGCGATATAACGAAAAGAATAGCCGCGTCTTGTCCTTCGCGGCTATACCTTTTCTCACAGCGTATCGTTTATGATTCCTCTGCTGGTAAATGCTCAGCGATTAGCTTTTGCTTCATTTCCCATGCTTTAGGACTAATATTCACACGATAAATTTCCGGATTCAGCTTGCGTAAATATTCAGGCCAGAACTGATCGAGCTGCGCACGGTGATATTCGCGAATCTGCTCTAGCTCTGGAAGCTCGTACACCTGCTTGCCTTCTATGAAAATCGGCTGTAGCATCGGTACCGCTTCATAGTCCGACACATATTTGCGAATATACGGATGAAGTGGATTGAACAGTTTGAGTCGCTTCCCTTCGCGTGGCTCGGATTCATTAGGGAAACAGATATAGTCAGCAATAGCCTTACCACTGCCAGTACTAATGATGCGATACACATCCTTGCTACCCGGCGTCGTTACTTTTTCTGGATTTGCGGAAATTTTAATAACCGGCGTCATCTCGCCGTCAATATCGCATTCGACCAGCTTGTACACGCCACCCAGCGAAGGCTGATCTGAAGCGGTAATCAGCTGTGTGCCTACACCCCACATGTCGATACGAGCACCCTGTGCCTTCAAATCTAGAATCGTATTTTCATCCAGATCATTCGAAGCGACGATCTTCACATAGGATAACCCCGCTTCATCGAGCATTTTGCGCGCTTGAATCGACAGATACGATAAGTCACCACTATCCAGGCGAATCGCGCTCATCTTTTTACCGCGTGATTCCAGTTCCTTCGCTGTACGAATCGCATGCGGAACACCACTGCCAAGCGTATCAAATGTGTCCACGAGCAGGGTTACACCATCCGGCAATGCCGCGGCATAACGATCAAATGCCTCCTGCTCATTACCAAAGCTTTGTACCCATGCATGAGCATGCGTTCCTTTGGCAGGAATGCCGAATTTAGCGCCTGCAAGAACATTCGATGTACCGTGGAAGCCTGCTACATAAGCAGCACGTGCACCCCAGATCGCCGCATCCGCTTCCTGCGCACGACGTGTACCGAACTCCAGTAAAATATCGTCTCCAGCTACCTGCTTAATCCGAGAAGCTTTTGTGGCAATCAGCGTCTGATAGTTCATAAAGTTAAGCAGCGCTGTCTCCACGAGCTGAGCCTCCATGATCGTACCCTCTACACGAATAAGCGGCTCATCGGCAAATACAACCGCCCCTTCCTGCATTGCATACAGATTGCCATGAAAACGGAATTGACGCAGCTCATCCAGAAAGCGTGGATCATACTGCTCTTCCTGCTCTGCCAGAAACGCAATCTCATCCTCATGAAAAGTCAGGTTGCTAATATAGTTCACAATACGTTCCAGACCTGCAAATACAGCATAACCATTACCGAATGGCAGCTTGCGGAAATACGCCTCGAATACCGCTTGCTTATGATGTGTACCATTTACCCAGTGCGCATACATCATATTGATCTGATATTTGTCTGTATGTAAAGCTAGTCCATACTGTCTCATTGGAACTCCACCTTTTTAGATCGTAATAACACTGTAGCCTATGTGAATCGCATCACATTAGAGACTACAGTGTTCGGCAAATGCCGGCTTGATTACCTTATTAACCACTTTTCACTACTTTTGCCCCTAATGTGGAACGAAAATGTTCAAGCGCCCATTCATGACCTGCTGCATTGAAGCTTGCAACCGCATCTTCATGTACCACGATATTGAAGCCTTTATTATAGGCATCGACTGCAGTATGCAGCACACAAATATCTGTACATACGCCGATCAAATGAAGATCTGTGATGCCACGTGCGCGCAAGCGCAGTTCTAGATCCGTACCCGCAAAGGCGCTATATCTTGTCTTGTCCATCCAGTAGATCGTATCAGGATGCTGCTCATACGTCGGCTTCAGGCGCCCATACAGCTCGCGCCCTTCGCTTCCGCGGATATTGTGAGGAGGGAACAGATTCGTTTCTGGATGAAAGGGATCTTGCTCTTCATGCAGATCCACCGCCATCACAACCCAGTGTCCCATCGACACAAACTGCTCCGTCAGCTCCACCACTTTACTCTCAATGGCGATTCCTGGCTCACCTACCGGCAGCTTCCCATCTACAAAATCATTCGTATAATCAATAACGATCAAGGCTCTCATTCGTGGCGCCTCCTCTGATTCGATGTTCATGCTACGTGCAACTTCGGTTCCGATTTACGAATAAATAGATAAACGCGGCACTAAGCCGGTAAAACGATACAATTGTGCCGGACGCTGTGAATATTGATTGGAGCTGAGCGGATTACCCTCTTCATCCCGCACTTCTTCAATAATGCCTTTACGGCTACGTGTCGAGGTGATTTTGCGAATAAAATTCGGTTCCTCAAAATCAGGTACGACAGCTTTGATCACTTGATACAACTCACTGAGTGTAAATTCAGACGGCAAGAACTTTTTAGCAATGACCGTACTCAACATTTGCTCCTGAATACGCATATACGCATCACGAATAATGTCATGATGATCAAAGCCTAGTTCAAGCTCGTCCAGTGCCTGCTCGATCGTAAATAGCCCTACTTCTTCAGCATCATCAGCAGCACGACGTTTCTCCAATATCTCTTCTTCTACCAGTGCATAAAAAGCGTGCGAAATAATCCAACCACGTGGATCACGTCCAGGCTTGCTATACACGCCTAGATATTCCAGGTGACGTGCATCGACTCCCGTCTCTTCCTTCAGCTCACGTTGTGCCGCTTCAAACAGGGACTCATCATCTCGTGAAAAGCCTCCAGGAAGTGCCCATTTGCCAGCGAAGGGCCAGGAACGACGCTTGATAAGCATTACCTTCAATTCGCGCAGCGGTAATGTCTTGGTGAATGTCTTGCGCTCCTTTTTGGTCAGCGTAAACATCACGATGTCGGCTGGAGCGCCATCTGGTGTGCGATACTTTTTGACATCGTACATATGCTGCTTACTATTGTCCGTCATTATAATCACCACTGTTCATTTTATCTTTTTGATAATATCATTATGAACTATTAATACTGTGAGGTCAATGCTTATTTACTACGAGTTGCGATAAATGTTGCGGTCGCGATCGCGCCTGTCTCGCCTGCTTCGTTCGTAATTTCGGCTTGTAGGGTCATGGTGCGACCGGATTGATGGATCACTCGTGCGGTAGCATACAGAATGCCTTGACCCATCGACTGTACAAAATGCGTGTTCATATTCGTCGTTACGCATGGAGTTCCGCCTTGAACAGCCATCGCCATCATGCCCATCGTTTGATCCATCATAGACATCATTACCCCGCCGTGTACGATATGCATATGATTTAGATGACTTTCGGTTGCGGTAAGTGCAATTTTGATATATTCATGGTGACTTTCGACGAGTCTACAGCCGAGTAATCCCCAGTACATTTGTTCACTTGCCTTTAATATTTCGTCCCACTCGTTCATTCCATGTTCCTCCTGTTTATCTGGTGTTGCGTATGTGTAGTATGGCTTGTGCTTGTATTAGTCGGGTAAAAGAAGACTCATCTGGATCAAGTCTACATACGTGTCATTCACGATCAATGCTTTCTTTTGAATACCTTCGATATGAAAACCAAGGGAACGGTACAGATATAATCCTCGTTCATTGGTTGATTGTACGGTTAATTCAAGTCGGTGGATTTTGCGATCCGATGCCCAGTGTAGCAGCGTCTGGAACAATCGGCGTCCAATGCCCCGATTCGCATATTCCTGGAGTACACCGACCACGATATAGACGCTATGACGATTACGCATCACTTTACCGCCCATCGCTTCCAGATAGCCAATAATCTGCCCGTTATACTCAGCTAAGAAAATATTGGAGTTAGCACTACGCAAAGCATAGCGTATCACATCTCGCTGTTCGCTTTCACCCATGCTACGTTCTCCCGGCTCCAGCAGCATAAAGGTTGTCTGTTCATCAAGTCGACGCTTCATTCGAATGAGCGGCCCTGCATCACGGATCTGCGCAATACGAATCGTCACGCTTGTCTGAAAGTCAGATAAGACGATCGGACGTGTGAAGGGCTGCGGTACAGCGCTCATTTCAAGGCTACGATATAGAATGATTTGATCGCGGCAGACAATGCCATTTTCAATAATCGGTTCGTTGTAATGCCGAATAAAATAATCTGGATCAATCGCCTTGATCCGAAATCCTTGCTTCTGATAAAAGGCTAACGCACCCAGACTTGAATTGCCCGTGCATACGATCACTTCAGTAGCGCCTTCGTGATCCAGACTTGCTAACGTTTCCTTCATAAGCTGGCTACCAATCCCCTGACCCGCGTACTCTGGCAGTACTGCCATATTCATGATTTCCCAGGATCGTCCGCTGCGCTGCAATGCTCCGCACACACCAATAATGGATTCATGATCTGTAGCCAGCCACCAGCGGCAAAGCGAAGCATAACGATCAATAGCTGTCTGATCGGGATCAGCAAGCAGGAGCAAGGACATAGGTAACGCTTCATGTTCGGCACGAGGACGTACGATCACATGCGAACCATTATAGTTGGACGATTCCATGATCGGTTCACTTCTTTCTACTGGGTTTGGATTCCGCATATTACGAAAGTAGACGATACGAAAGCACATCATATGAACATTATATCGTAAGCATGCCACTATATTGAGATAAAAAAGACGCGGATTGAATTTCCGCGTCCTTTTCCAATCATCTGTTCATCCGTATTGCTCTATTATGATTGAGCTTAACCGCTTCTTAGCTTAGTCGCCACAAGAAGTTGGTGGAGCATCCTTGCCACTCTCCACATGGATCTTCTCAGAGACTGTGCTATAAATAGCAGATACAACCATTTGCAGCAGATCATTAATTTCGGCTTGAGATTCTTGATAGTCTGATACTAGCGGAATATCATCCAGCTCCTGCTGAAGCTCGTTCAGCTCGCCTTCAATTCGCGCGACCATCTTCTCGTTACGCATGGATTCGAATGCGACGATCTCTTTTTGCTTTTTCTTGATCTGTGAAATGAGACTTTGTACACGATCATGTGACTGAATCATGTGCTCTGCCTTTTGAAAATGGACAATCTCTTCGCTATTGGAGATCAAGCCAGCAAGCTGCCGCGTCTTCTCCATAATGTCTTCACGGATAAACAATCCGCTCGTATCCAGCTCCGGGCTGTCTGCTGCCGTATACTGATTATTGATGTTAGGCTCTTGTCGCTCCACGGCAATAGCATCCTTTCCGTTAGGTCGAGTGTGGTAGGTTGATCTGAACTTAGCCGATAACAGCAGGCTCAGCTACCAGTTCGCCTTTAATATAAAACGATTTGGAATCGGTAATCTGTACATGAACAAATTCGCCGATCAGATCGGCAGAACCTTCAAAATGCACTAGCTTATTCGTACGTGTACGTCCAGCTAATACATGATCATTATTTTTACTTGCGCCTTCCACAAGCACTTCAACGACCTGACCGAGAAACTTCTCGCTACTGATACGCCCGTATTGCTTGATCGTATCGTTCAGACGTTGCAGACGCTGCTTCTTCACTTCCATCGGTACATTGTCCTCCATCGAAGCAGCAGGTGTACCTTCACGCGGCGAATAAATAAAGGTATAGGCAGAATCGAATCCAACCTGACGTACAAGTGAGAGCGTTTCTTCAAACTGCTCATCCGTCTCACCTGGGAATCCAACAATAATATCGGTTGTTAGAACAGCATTTGGAATAGATGTATAAATCTTATCTGCCAGTTCCAGATAACGCTCACGAGTATATTTACGACTCATCTTTTTCAGAACCTCGGTACTACCGGATTGGACTGGCAAATGGATATGCTCCACCAGATTGCCACCCTTCGCCAGAACCTCAATTAGACGATCGTCAAAATCACGTGGATGAGAGGTGGTGAAGCGCACACGCGGAATATCAATTTTGGAGATATCCTCCATCAGATCACCTAACGTATAGTTCATACCTTCCAGATCTTTGCCGTAGGCATTTACATTTTGCCCAAGCAGCGTAATTTCCTTGAAGCCCTGACGAGCCAGCTCGCGAACCTCAGCAATCACATCCTCAGGCAGACGGCTACGCTCTTTTCCCCGTGTATACGGAACGATACAGTACGTACAGAACTTATCACAGCCGTACATGATATTGACCCAGCCTCGCATCCCCTGACGTTTCTTCGGCAGATTCTCAACGATGTCGCCTTCTTTGGACCAGACTTCAACGACCATCTCTTTACTGAATAGTGCACCTTGAACCAGATGTGGCAAACGATGAATATTGTGCGTCCCGAAGATCATATCGACAAAATTATGCTTTTGCATAATCCGGTTTACAACGCCTTCTTCCTGTGCCATACATCCACACACACCAAGCAGCAAGCCCGGACGCTCCAGCTTGAGCGTTTTCAGATGACCTAACTCCCCGAAGACGCGGTCTTCTGCATTCTCACGAATCGCGCACGTATTCAGCAGAATAATATCAGCTTCGTCACGGCTTTCTGTCGCTTGATAGCCCATTTGCTCTAACATGCCTTTGATTGTCTCCGAGTCATGCTCGTTCATCTGGCAACCGAAGGTATATACAAGATAATGCTTGCCCACGCCGATCTGACGAAGCTCCTCAGGCACGGCGTTTTCGTACATGACTTGTACTTCCTGCTTGCCCCGCTTCTTCTCTTCACGCTGATTCGGCTCCGACATAATATGAATTTCCCGTCCGCGGATACGGATTTTTTTGCCAGTCTCGTCTTCTGATATGACCTTAGCATCGGAAAAATCGAAATATTGAGAATAATCTTTTGTTTGTTTTGACATGCTATGCTGTCACTCCCCCACCATAAACATTTCCTGAACATACCGATTGTATGACCATAGGACCCAGTCGTCCATAGTCACTGTCTTTATGCGATGTACTCACTTCAATATGGAGAGCACGACAGACCTCGTGCATCCTTGATTTAAGCTGAAGTTCCTTCAACATGTCGTTCTCTATTAGAACAATCGGTTTAACAAAAAAGCATCACCAGTAATTATACCATGGCACTATGTATATAAAAAGCAAGGAAATCTCCAACCATTGCCAATCCATCCTGACATATGCAGAATGGATTGACTTCAAACGATATTGTTCAACCGTTAAGATATAGGTACAGAACTAACTGTACAAAAGCTGTATAGAATGAGAACTGATATTCATACATATTCGTTCAGTAAATCCCCGTCCCTACACCAATACGAACTTTGGGCGATAAGTCTGGATCAATCATAGTTAATAGCTGTGATAAATGCTCTCTCGACATTGCAATACAGCCTTCCGTCGGCTTATTCGATCCACGCCAAATATGCATAAAAATCGCGCTACCCTTACCCGCCACCACCGGATTGGTATTGTAGTTGATGACGAGCGCTTGTTGATAGAGTGGATGATGAAGTCGTTCAAAAGAAGACCAGCGCTCCTTCGGATCGCCCTCATAAGATACCCAGCTGTTATAATCCGGTGAGTTCGGAGCATCGACCCAGTAGTCATGGATACCGGCAGCACGATAATCGACCTTCAAGCCTGCAGGCGCTTGCTTGCTACTACCAAAAGCTGTACCGAGCGTATAGGTTCCAAGAGGCGTTTTACCATCCCCTTCCTTTGTTTTGCCCAGACCTTTATTACCAAATACAACGGGAATCGGCCCTAGCTGACGCTTCCATGTCCCATTTTGCTTGGTATATAGGGATAGCTTGCCTGTAATCGAGCTTTGCTGATCTGCCGTTACTACAATCATCTGCTGACTATTCAACTGATTCAGCTTTTTAAATAGTCTCGGTTCGTCCAGGACAGTTGTCGCATCGGCTTGTCCATAGGCGGGGATGTAACTTAACAGCAGCATTAAGATTAATGCCATCGGAATACGAGCATTCATCCGTATTACCTCCTATCGGTATCTATAATCCATAATCACTAATCTCTGTAGTACCATTTGTATTCAATCTGTGGGTGGTAAGCGGTTTATCGGCTAATAGTGTAAAATACAAATTCAGCTTTCCCTACCCTACCCTGCTCTATGCGTATAGTATGATGATCTTAATACCCTGTACAAGTTAGCATACATCGTCTACAAGGATTCCCTATTTTATATGTGCAGCCACTAAAAGGTATACTATATCTACAGACTGTAACTGAATATAAACGACAACTCTCCGCTAGAACCAAATCATTGTTTATTTTACATCATGCCAGAAGTGCAAGAGCGCTAATACCGATTTTCGTTTGTAGTTGTATATTACATATATATTCAAGGAGGGTAAATGTTGAAACATCCAACCATGTGGTTATCGAATGAATTACGTCCTTATTTTGGTCTACAGCCATTAGAGGATAGCTGGGAGTTCATGGAGCTTCGCGCAGGATACTGGGTTGTTTTGGACGGAGATGTGATTCGCAAATGTATTGCTTCCTATGACCATGCCTATTCTGAAAATGATGTGCAGATTGTAACGCGTGATCGGTCATGGATCGAACCACAGAAGGCTAATGGCAAGGAAAAGAAGCTCAACTTTTCTAATATTACGAGTATGAAAACAGCTCAGATGACATTCTCAGCAGGTATTCAGGATCGTGAAGGTATAAGCTCAGGCTATGTTACCGTACGCAATCCGAACAACAGTATTTCCCTACCTATTCGAGACTGTAAATCATGTAATTCGCCAGCAGCACTTATAGATTGGCTTCAGCAATATCCGTCCCAGCTCCCGCCAGATTATGATACGAAGCTAGAACGCCTGCTTCACGCCAAGCGCAAGCGCCATAAAACCGTACCAGGTGATATTTTCCGTATTGAGCTGGACCTGTTTACCGATGGATATGTACTGGTCGTTGGTGATCTGCGCCAAATGCAGAAGGATGGTTTGTTTGATGAGCATAGCCTATGGCAGAACGTGATGACGATGCCTTTATTCGTCCGTCCGTATCTGTATCGCACAACCGATCGTGAACCTGACTTAAGCGAGATTATATCAGCTCCTCAATCGAGCCATTCAATCATCGTTATGGATGACTTGTTCTTACGCGGTACGTATGAGCAAGTGGGTCATACATTACTGAAGGTCGAAGATATCGCCTTTCCGATCGGCTATGGTAGAACGAAAGCGAAGGATGAATCGGAGCACGTCTATTCGTTATCATGGGGCACAGGCACAGCGTTCAAACCTGAATCGCAAGTCCAATTTCAAGAGATGCGCACCTATATGAATAATGGTGTCTATGCCGGCATTTTTTCAGATAGCTTTGAAGCTTTGGAAAATAGAGATTGGCCCACTACGCTGGATCATCCGCGATACACGCAAGCACGGCAGCAAGCGATGGCAGAATTCGGTTTTTCTGCAGATATCTCGTATGATGACTTTAACGAACAGACCAGCGGTTTAACCCGGCAGCAGTACCTTGATTATTTACAGCGTACGTATCCACGTTATAAAAAGGCTAAGGCTAGTAACTAAAGTATAATGCACCTTTGAAATGCAACGATTAGAAGTCCCTAATGACAATGATTCCACACTCGACCCAGCATAAGGCACGCAGTATACATTAAAATAAAACAACACAAAAACAGCCAGAGCACATTCCGATCTGGGCATGCGGCAGCAAGTATTACCTCTGCCCATATCCAGAGCGGAACCGTTCCGGCTGTTCCTTTGTATAAGATCTGTTCGTGACCGATTGATGATAGGCAGCATATCGTATTCAAACGCTGACTACAATTGCATCCAAATCACCAACTGAACGATCATGCGTCAAACCAATCAAAAATATGCGTTGCTTCGACTTAGTCGATAATTTCAGCTGTGTCACCTGTACGTGCACCTGCTGCATTCGCTTCATCTGTATCAATGTGCATATCCAGTGCAAAAGATTCGGATACACGTGCGATTACATTTTCCAGTACCATGCCGCGCTCGCCAGACAGACGAACTTTCAGCTTGTCCTGATCTTTGATGCCCCATTTTTCAGCATCAGAAGTATGGAAGTGAATGTGACGAGCTGCTACGATTACACCTTCTTGTACTTCCACTTCGCCTGCTGGTCCTTTGATCAGGATGCCTGGCGTACCTTCGATATTACCGGATTCACGAACAGGTGCTTTTACACCAATTGCAAAAGAGTCTGTCAAAGAAATTTCAAGCTGTGTTGCTGGACGTGCTGGACCCAGAATACGAACTTTAGGGAACGAACCTTTGGAGCCAACCACTTCTACGGTTTCATTTGCAGCAAATTGTCCAGGTTGGGACAATGGCTTGAACTCCGTCAATTGATATCCTGCACCAAACAGAATTTCAATATGCTCTTGAGACAGGTGAATATGGCGTGCAGACACGCCTACTGGTACTACTTTACTCATAAATGACACACTCCTCGACTATTCTATACCTATACGCCGTTGATCCCATACACGTACAGGGTTGCTAAAATACATACAGCTATATTATACATCTTTTATTATGAAAATGAAAACCAACCCAGCAAAAAGACCTGCACGCTTTCAGCAAAAAAGCAGCGCAGGTCACAAATTTTTACGTTTTTCCGCCATTCTTCTCTACTATACAACATTCGACGCAGAACGAGTCTACACGAAATGCGATATTCTACGATGGTTATGGGCGGTTATCCTTGTTTGCCGAGGCTGTTTATCTTGGTTCTACAATCAGCTTCATAGCAGTTCTGTCTTCTCCATCAATCACGATGTCGGTAAAGGCCGGAATGCAAATCAGGTCAACTCCACTTGGCGCTACAAATCCTCTTGCAATAGCTACAGCTTTGATCGCTTGGTTCAGTGCACCCGCTCCGATAGCTTGAAGCTCGGCAGCGCCGCGCTCGCGCAACACTCCTGCCAGGGCTCCGGCTACTGAATTCGGGTTGGATTTTGCTGACACTTTTAATACTTCCATGTTAGGTACCTCCCCTAGGAATGAATGATGGCTTGGCTTCAAAAATGATCGGAAATGCGTTTAGTTAGTATTCGAGCATGTATTCCAATATCCTTCTTTTTTTGAACCGTACATTCGGAATTGTCAAATATATTTATAAAAGTGCAATATACTTGGATGCCATTCCTTCAAACAGAACCTCTAGACGCTTAGTCCATATGCCATTCGTCTTCATACATGCGGATTTTTTCGATTTTTTTCGCTTTACCGGTCTGATCATCAATATCCACATAGACAGCATGAAAATTCCATTTCCCTTCGCACACTTGAAAACGTGCAGGCAGCTGTGTTTGGAACTTGTACAGAACCGCATCACGCTCCATACCGAGTACACCCTCATACGAACCAACCATACCCACATCGGTCTGATAGGCAGTACCACCCGGCAGAATCTTATCGTCATTGCTCTGTACATGCGTATGCGTGCCAACGACCATCGAAGCACGACCTTCCAGATGCCAGCCCATAGCAATCTTTTCAGACGTTGCCTCTGCGTGGAAATCAACAAGAATCGCATTGGTTGCTCCGTTCAGCTCCTCCAGAATTTCATCTACTTTGCGGAAGGGGCAATCAATTGCAGGTAAAAAGGTACGACCCTGCAAATTGATAATGGCTAGCTGTTTGCTACCGTTTTTGATGATCGTATATCCACGTCCTGGTGTATCTGGCGGGAAATTCGCCGGACGTACCAATCGCGCTTCATCGTCGATAAATTCAAAAATTTCTCGATTATCCCAGGTATGATTACCCATCGTGATGCCATGAACGCCCTGTTCGAATAACTCGTTAGCGATTTTACGTGTGATGCCACGCCCAGAGGCGGAATTTTCGGCATTCGCGATAATCATATCCGGGTTATACTTTGATTTTAACCGGGGAAGGGTTGCCTTAATCGCTCTACGTCCGGTGCTACCTACAATATCTCCAATAAAAATGACTTTAATGATGTTCTCCTCCGTCCAGTAATACAAAAAGTGACCCAGAAACAGGTCACTTTTCGCATCATCTTTATTTTGCGTAATCAACCGCTCGCGTTTCACGAATAACGGTGACTTTGATATGTCCTGGATAATCCAGTTCATTTTCGATCGTTTTGGTAATATCACGAGCGAGGCGGAAGCTCTCTGCATCGTCAATCTTATCCGGTTGTACCATAACGCGAATTTCGCGTCCGGCTTGAATCGCATACGATTTTTCGACGCCATCGAACGATTCCGAAATCTCTTCGAGTTTTTCCAAACGACGGATATACGTTTCCAGCGTTTCGCGACGTGCGCCAGGTCGTGCGGCAGACAATGCATCTGCTGCGCCGACAAGCATAGCGATAATCGACGTTGCTTCGGTATCACCGTGGTGAGAAGCAATACTGTTGATAACCACTGGATGCTCCTTGTATTTCTTAGCCAGCTCTACGCCGATCTCCACATGGGAGCCTTCCACTTCGTGGTCAAGCGCTTTACCGATATCATGAAGCAAACCTGCACGCTTCGCCAGTGTAACATCCTGGCCCAGCTCTGCGGCCATCAGGCCGGTAAGGTAAGCCACTTCCATCGAGTGCTTGAGTACATTTTGACCATAACTCGTACGGAACTTGAGTCGTCCGAGAATTTTGATCAAGTCTGGATGTAAACCGTGCACGCCCACTTCGAATGTAGACTGCTCTCCGTATTCACGGATGCGCTCGTCTACCTCACGGCGGGATTTATCGACCATTTCTTCAATCCGTGCCGGGTGAATACGTCCGTCAGCAACCAGCTTCTCCAGTGCGGTACGAGCGATTTCGCGGCGAATCGGATCAAATCCGGACAGAATAACTGCTTCCGGTGTATCATCAATGATCAGATCAATACCCGTCAATGTTTCCAGTGCGCGGATGTTACGTCCTTCGCGGCCGATAATGCGGCCTTTCATTTCTTCATTAGGCAAGGTGACAACAGAAACGGTCGTCTCTGCCACGTGGTCAGCCGCACAACGCTGAATAGCGAGTGTGATGATCTCACGGGAGCGTTTATCCGCTTCGTTCTTCGCCTGTTGTTCAATATCTTTGATCATTTGTGCTGTCTCATGACGCACTTCTTGCTCTACATTGCTCAGGATGATGCTACGCGCATCCTCGGAAGTCAGATTGGAGATTCGTTCCAACTCGGCGACCTGAGATTGATATAGTTGCTCGATCTGTTGCTGTGTCTCTTCGATACGTTTCTCTTTGTTAGCCACTTGTTCTTCTTTGCGTTCTAGTGATTCCAGCTTTTTATCCAGCGATTCTTCCTTTTGCAACAATCGTCTTTCCAGCCGTTGGTTTTCATTCCGACGCTCACGAATGTCTTTTTCAGCTTCAGCTCTGAATTTGTGGATTTCGTCTTTTGCTTCCAGAACTGTTTCTTTTTTCAGTGCTTCTGCTTCCTTCTTCGCATTTTCAACGATTTGTGCGGCAGCTGTTTCAGCACTAGAAATTTTAGCTTCTGCAAGAGATTTGCGAATAAAATATCCGATCACGAACCCAAAGAATAATGCGGCAACAACGAGAATTATGATCCAGAGAACATCCATTCTGTTCACCTCCTCGCTGATTCCTCCAAGGTATTCCTTGGGAACTACCATGTTGTGATGGTAATGTAATGCTTCGTCCCTTTAAATTCCGTTTCATCGCTCATGCGGGTACATGTGCTAATTCCCCGTTCAAGGGGCTTAAACATTTTCAAAGTTCAAGCACAATTGTAACAGTCGTCATAGCCACAACATTTGAGGTCAATAAGCTAAAAATGACGTAAAAATGACAAACTGTACACATCCATTTTATTATTTGCCAAAAGACATTGTCAAGCAATTGGCATTTCATGTTCTTTATTAAGAGATCGTTCGCGATTCCTCTGTCATATAAAGAAGCAATCTAAGTTCGTTATTGTTAGATTCCATTTGAATAACAGTACTATATGGCATGAATAAATCATAGGCGGATCATCTATCCGTCTTGTATTGAAGTTTTCAATTCGTACTAGCCACAGTTCCCAAATTCCATATTCTTATACATGTTATTTCTTCGTGCTTATCTATATCATCATCTATGATGCGCTATTCATACCAAGACGTTAAGGTAAAGCTGATTAGACAAAGGGTTACACTATTCTTGTTCGTCCTCAAGATGACGTTCCTCTTCAATCGCAGCAAGTGCACGCTTAATCAGATCGGAGGAATATCCACGCCGCATTAAATAAGCCATCGTTTTCCGCTTTTTGTCGAGCCACTCGCCAGAAGTGCTATTCCACTTCTTACGCGCAAGCCCGGTAGCACTAACCAATTCTTCTTCCTCGTCAATCTGACCCAAGGCTTCATCAATATGACCCTGCTGGATGCCCTTCTGACGTAGTTCCTGACGAATCCATACTTTCCCCTTCTTCTGTGTACGAACACGCTGCCTAGCCCATTGTTCGGCGAAGAGATGGTCATCAATCAGCTTCTCCTTCTCCAAACGATCAAGCGTCGTCTCAATCACATGTTCATCGTAATCCTTCTCCTTGAGCTTTCTTGCCACTTCGATGCGTGTACGCGAACGATAGCTCAAATAATAGATTGATGTCGCATAAGCAGCCTGTAGCTTGTTGGCAGCGATAATATCACGTAACGCATCCTTGGTGAAGCTATATCCTTTGAGCATTCGATATTTGATCATCACGTCTTCATGTACAAGAAGCTTAAGTTCACCGAAAAAAAGCTTATAGTGAAGGCGCGGCCACTTTACCTGCTCAACGCCCGTAATTTCTAACTCCTCTTGCTCAGGGAAATCTTCCAGTGGATCTACTCCATCCTGAATCTCTTCCTCTTCTTCCCAATCCTGCTCATTATTCGAAACCGATTCTTCACGTTGCTTCGGTTTACGGCTACGATTCCAACCATATCTACTTTTCATCATGTCTTCCTCTCTGCAAAGCATAGTCTACATTAATTCATTAGCTTGGTATGTGCAAAAAGCGCCTGCACGTGAGTCACGTTACAGGCGCTTGCTTTATCAGCATGCTGGCACAAGCCGACAAAGAATAGCTATACATATAAAGTTTGCAGCCCCGGGCATAGGGAACCAAACTTGAAATTACTCTGTTGCTTCGGAGAACAGCTCTTGCTCTTCGATCTCTTCTTTGCGTTTTTGATCATCTGTTGGAGCTTCAACTATTGTAGTCAGGTTGCTCAGCTCACGGATTTTATTTTCAATAACGAGTGCCACCTGAGGATTTTCTTTCAGGTATTGCTTCGCATTTTCGCGACCTTGGCCCATACGTTCACCTTCGTAGGAGTACCAAGCACCACTCTTGTTAACGATATCTTTTTCCGTACCGATATCAACCAGGCTACCTTCTCTGGAGATACCTTCACCATACATAATATCAATCTCAGCTTGTCTGAAAGGAGGAGCCACTTTGTTTTTAACAACCTTGATACGTGTGCGGTTACCCACAACATCATTACCATTTTTAATTGCTTCGATACGACGTACATCCAGACGTACAGTCGAATAGAATTTCAGAGCGCGTCCACCTGGTGTAGTCTCTGGGTTACCGAACATAACGCCAACTTTTTCACGAAGTTGGTTGATGAAGATCGTGATTGTTTTGGATTTGCTGATTGCACCGGAAAGCTTACGCAGCGCCTGCGACATCAGACGTGCTTGCAGACCGACGTGGGAATCCCCCATCTCGCCTTCGATTTCCGCTTTTGGCACGAGTGCCGCTACGGAGTCGATAACGATAATATCAACTGCACCACTACGTACGAGTGCTTCAGCGATTTCCAGACCTTGTTCACCTGTATCCGGTTGGGACAGCAGCAGCTCATCAATGTTAACGCCGAGGTTCTTCGCATATTGAGGGTCCAAAGCATGCTCAGCATCAATAAATGCTGCTTGTCCGCCTGCTTTTTGAACTTCTGCAATCGCGTGCAGAGCTACTGTCGTTTTACCGGAAGACTCAGGACCGTATACTTCGATGATACGTCCTCTTGGCATTCCGCCTGTTCCCAAAGCAATATCAAGTGCAATCGAGCCACTTGGTACAACTTCTACTTGCATATGCGTGGATTCACCCAGTTTCATAACGGAACCCTTACCGAATTGTTTCTCTATTTGACGAAGCGCCATATCCAGCGCAGCACGACGATCTGACAATCAGCTCACATCCTTCTCAATGTTTATAAGTTAATTATACCTTATTGTTCGTAGTTTGCCAAGCTTTTTTCGAACATATATTCGTCTTTTTGACGCTATAAGCACTCTTTGTTACAAATAATGGTAATTTTTACTCTGTGATGTATAATTGCTGTTTTACGGCTTTTTGTAATGGAAAATGATCCGATTCATAGGCCACATATAGCACGTATTCTATTCATTTTAGCTAATATAAAAGATGGTCTAGCACCCGGGAAACAAAAAAACCGCAGCAAGTCGATTGCTGCGGTTCTTCCGTCTGACATGATCATAGCATAAGGCATGACTGCCTGCAAGCTCCATCTGGCAACGTGTTTTATCTGCTTCTAACAAGCGATTGCTCCATAGACACTGTTAGCCAATTTGCGTCTTGATCGAATTGCTGTTCGCTATGATCATTCTATTGTACAAGCTATACATCAGATTACCGTCGATACGTTTACTTGTATGGTCATACTGGCTATGCTCAACACGATACAACCTCGCCATAAACAGATCGCTTTTCCATTCAAGACTGCGATTGGGCTAGCTGTTCGTCCTGGCGTTCCTTGAGACGAAGCCATAAACGGTACATCAAGCTTTTAGCGGAACGGATACGGATTGCTTCACGATTGCCTTTTAGATTCAGCTTGAATACTTCTGTTGGACGATCGCGCTCTGCAATCGCAATATAGACCAGTCCTACAGGCTTACGCTCAGATGATCCAGGTCCTGCCACGCCGGTAACGGATACGGCGAAGTCGGTATCCAGTAATTCACGTGCCTGCGCTGCCATCATCTCAGCGACTTCCTCACTTACAGCACCTGGTGCATTTTCGCCTTCAAGCAGCTCATGTGGCACATGCAGTAGCTGTTCCTTCATCTCATTTGAGTAAGAGACAACCCCGCCCATGAATACAAGCGCGCTACCTGGAATGGTAGTCAGGTTCTGCATGACGAGTCCGCCTGTGCAGCTCTCAGCTGCTGTAAGCGTTAATTTCATGCCCGTCATCATCTGAATGATCTGATTCTCGATTGTAATGTCTCGATCGGCATACATGTACTCAGGAAGGCGCTCACGAATCTGAGCCTCCATCGCTTTGAGTTTAGCCATCGCTTCCTTCTCGTCGGGTGCTTTGGTTGTTAGACGGATCGTAACCTCGCCCTCTTTGGCATAAGGGGCAATGGTTGGATCGGTCTGTGCGCTGATCAGATCAAGTAGGGCATCCTCTAGCGCGGATTCACCAATGCCTGCGAATTTGAGCATTTTGGAATAGATCGGATACTCATCGGTCAATACATGCTCGAGTAGCCATGGAATCGCCTGATTTTCAAACATCGGTTGCAATTCCTTAGGTGGACCCGGCAATACAATATAGTGCTTCTCATCCTGCGTAATCGCAACGCCAACTGCTAGACCCACTTCATTACGCAGCGGATGGCTATTTTCCAAAATGATCGCCTGACGACGGTTATTTTCCGTCATGGGCTTGTCGCGACCTTCGAAGAATTTGTCTACCACTTGCATGGATTCAGGATGGATATGCAAGGAGCGTCCAAGCACTTCACCTAATGCATCCTTGGTCAGATCATCCTGTGTTGGACCAATCCCACCGGAAAATACAATCACATCTGCACGACTGGATGCCAGCTCAATCGCTTGTTTGAGACGATTCAAGTTATCACCTACTACGGTCTGGTAGTAGACATCTATGCCCAGATACGATAGCTGCTGGGACAGATAGCGTGCATTGGTATTCGTAATCTGACCGAGTAACAGCTCGGTGCCTACTGCGATAATTTCTGCTTTTACGGATTTCATGAATCGTTCTCCTCCTCGCTATGTTCAACACAACATATTTAATATGCGCTTGCTCGCAAAAAAAGGCAATAGAGAGCTCTCTATTGCCTTTAGCGCTGCTCTAGTTTCTATGCCTATCCTTTTATCATTACCGCTTTGTGCAGGCACATGAAACGGTGATGATGATTCAGGAATTGGATAGATGGAGCAGATGTTTATTTTTAATGAAATAATCTACGCCTGAATAGAGCGTGATTAGCGTAGCTGCCCAGATCGCAATCTCAGCGAATGGGAAGCCTACCAATTCAAACGGGAAGTTGTTGATCATCAATGCCACGATCGCTACAATTTGAGTGATCGTTTTGGCTTTGCCCCAGTTACTAGCAGCAACAACAGCGCCTTCTAGTAAGGCAATCTGCCGTAAGCCTGTAATTGCAAATTCACGGAAAATAATAATGATTGCCATCCATGCTGCACATTTTCCAAGCGAAACGAGTGAAATCAATGCTGCTGACACAAGTAGCTTATCAGCGAGCGGATCGAGCAATTTGCCCAGATTCGTAACCAGATTGCGAGTACGCGCGATATGTCCGTCAATGCCATCGGTAGCCGCGGCAATAATGAAAATAATCGCAGCAATCAGATCATTAATATTCATCTGGAATGCACTTCCGATTCGAAGCACCTGTTCGCCAAAAGGAAAATTCACTAGCAAAAACAACATCATGACCGGAACCAATGCAATTCGGGCAAGCGTGATTTGGTTTGGCAGATTCATAGCGCACCTCCCACTTGGATTGCAACTCTATGAAGCAGTTGCGGATATGTAACTGCGTCCGAGCTTATTGTATTCATTCCCATCAACTTGCAGCCTCCGTCAGCCCTGTAACCAAGCAGTTACAAGCAACTATTATTTCATATTGGTAAATTGTAGATCAAGCGAAAGATCCGCTTTGCGCAGCAATTGAATGACCGCTTGCAGATCGTCCCGACTTTTGCCTGTAATCCGAATCTGATCGCCTTGAATCTGGCTTTTCACTTTGAGCTTGGAATCTCGAATCAAGATATTAATCTTTTTCGCGTTCTCCTGGTCAATTCCCTGCTTGAGCTTGAGGCGTTGACGAACGGTTCCCAGCGACGCGGATTCAACCGTTCCGTACTCGATGTTTTTGATCGGCAAGCCACGTTTCACCATTTTTGTCTGTAAAATATCAATTAATGCGCCGAGCTTGTATTCATCATCGGAAATAACGACCAGCGTTTCTTTATCCAGTGTCAGCGAGCTTTTGCTACCTTTGAAGTCAAAACGACCGATAATTTCTTTTTCCGTTTGGTGAATTGCATTCGTCATCTCTTGCATGTCCATTTTGGAGACGATATCAAATGAGCTTTCAGATGCCATTGAAGTTTCCCCCTCTAAAGTAAAAGTATAGGTGATATATGGATGCAAGTCTAACGGTAGGCTACAACGAAAAGCCGCAATGACAAATAATTGTAAATCAATCGCGTCTATTCGTTTGTAGCCGCAACCGTCTGAACTTGCAAAAGGACATCCGCCTCTGCCCTGAAGCAGAGCCAAGGGATGTCCTTTATAGAGCTTGTCAGTTCGTACTGGATGTCGATTCGGAATCCGTACCTGTTGTACCTGAAGCACTATCTGTTGTTGTGCTATCTCCTGATGTCTCAGTACCTGTAGCCGTATCTGTGGATGGAGCTTCTTTGACGAGCTTCAGCACAATACGAGAAGTTGCCTTACCATCGGTAATCGGCTGACCATTAATCGTAATATTGGTTGCACGTGAGTTACCTGATTTGATATACAGACCTGAATCGGTCAGGTCATACGATAGACTTTGACCACTTTCAGTATTGTTGAAGAACAGACGCTCACCACTGGAATCAGCAGACTTATACACTTCAAGCCAGCTTTGGCCCGTAGCTTCGATATTCACTTTAACCGGTTCTGAACCAGTATAGTTCACATCAAACAGTGTATTACGACCTTGTTTACCGGATTCGCTAACGACTGGTGTAGCACCGGATAGATCTGTCGTACCACCATCAGTTGTTCCTTCTGGCGTCCCTTCCGGTGTTCCTGTAGCTTCACCGCCAGCAGTACCTTCTGGTGACGATTCACCATTCTGCTGCGTACCTCCACCGTTTGGCTGGGAAGTACCTTCCTGCCCGGATGTTTCTGGTGAAGTATTGGTTGCAGGTGGCGTAGTTGTGCCTCCTTTGTTGCCTTCTTGCTGTTGCTGCTGTTGACCTGTTGTTGGCGTATTTTCCGCAATTTTCGGGGATGAGTTTTGTTTGATAACAAATACCCATACCAGCACGATGATCAAAATGGGGAATGTCCACATCAAGATCGTAGATAGCAGCTTGCCGCTACGACCTGCTGTCGCAGCATTACGTCTTGCTGCACGGCGTGGCTGAACGACCGGCTCCATGACCGACTCTACTTCTGGCTCAGGCACAGCGTCCTGGTGCTCCTGTAGCAGCTCGTCTGGGCTGATCCCCACAGCCTCTGCATAAGTTTTAATAAAAGCCCGAACGTAAAAACTTCCGGGAAGCACTTTGAAATCACCCGCTTCGATGGCCTCCAAGTAGCGCTTGCGTATTTTGGTCATTTCCTGCACGTCATCGAGTGATAGGCCTCGTGCAAGGCGGGCGTCCCTTAATTGGCGACCCAGATCTGACATACGATTACCTCCTGATTAGATTGTTTTATGGCATAAAGTCATATGTGGATCAAGCGATTAAATATCATCAGTATACGTTTCAGTGAATGTATCATAGACGATCTCTTCATCCGGATTATTACGCAATTCGATAATAATGTCAAAATCGCTGTAATCATAATCCGATTCGCGGACAAAAATATCCGGATGCTCAATGACCTTGGTGCTTGGCATTTGCATGATGTTCTGTAGCAACTGATAATGTCGCTCATTCGAACGAATGGTACTGACGATACCGTCGATAATGAATATATTGCCTGGATTCATTTCCTCTTCGGATAATTGACTGCGTACGGTCTGGCGCAACAAAGTAGAGGACACAAATGTCCAGCGCTTCATCGCACACACACTACCTGCAATAATCGACTCCGTTTTGCCAACACGGGGCATTCCTCGTAGTCCGATGATCTGATTCCCATCGCGCTTAAACACTTCGCCAAGAAAATCAACCAGCAGACCGAGCTCATCGCGTGTAAAACGAAATGTCTTTTTGTCATCCGAATCGCGTTCGATATAACGTCCATGACGCACAGCCAAAATATCCACAAGCTTCGGCTGACGAAGCGCTGTAACGGTAATATTAGTCACTTTGGCGAGCATATCACCCAAAAGAATGATCTTCTCATCATCATCTGACTCCAGCAGCATTCCGCGCGTCTTGCCTTCCACGCCGTTAATGGTACGAATATTCACATTGAGCATACCAAGCAGCGATGCAACATCTCCAAGCAAGCCAGGACGATTCTTATGTATCCTGTACTCCAAGTACCATTGCTTTGCTTCCGTATTCATCTGTTTTGCTTCCACGTTCACCTCGAACCTTTCCTCCCGTCTGATCGCGGATCTATCCGCACGGGCATCTGTATCCATTATTGTTGGCATAAACCTGTCTTCGGATTACCGCTTCATTAACGGCATATAATAAAAAGAAGCTGATCATCATGACGACTACAGCCTACTTTTAGCTTCAAGTCCTTAACATGTTAATGATATATAAAATGAAATAGAAAGGCAAGAAGCGAAAGGAAACAACTTTTTCAACTCTTTTCATCAAAGATAACAAATGACGTTCAAATCGTACGGCGATGAACAGGAATAGAAGCCTCTGTGCAATACACATGACAGAAGCTTCTACCTGATTGTGGAAACACTGGTAATGCTACTTATGCTAAGTTAACCAACCGCCGTTAGGGCTAACCACCTGTCCCGTCATATAACCCGACTCTGGTAAAGCGAGAAAATACACCATAGAGGCGATCTCATCTGGTTCTGCCAGACGTCCAGCTGGAATATCCTCCTGCAACAACCGTAGATCATCATCTGCTAAATGCGACAGCATATCTGTTCGAACCGCTCCAGGTGCAATTGCGTTCACAGTCACGCCCGAAGGAGCAAGCTCCTTAGCCAGTGCTTTCGTAAAAGCGTTGACGCCACCCTTACTTGCAGAGTATAACACTTCGCAGGAAGCGCCTGTCATGCCCCATATGCTAGACACATTAATAATTCGCCCATACTGCTGCCGAATCATATATGGCATAAAGGTCTGACTGCAAAAGAACATGGATTTTAGGTTCGCTGCTATCACATCGTCAAATTCCTGTTCACTCAAATCTGCTAGCATACCATAATGTGCAAGTCCTGCATTATTAATTAAAATATCTGGCTCCATGCCATGCTGCTGGAGCTTACTCTGCATCCGATGGATTTCTTCCACCTCACGCAGATCAGCTGCTACGGTGAGCACACGTACTCCATATTCCAGACAAGTGCGCGCTACTTCATTAGCCAGTTCATGCGAATTACGATAATGAATAATGACGTTCATCCCCGCCATTGCAAAACGCTTAGCGATCGAAGCGCCGATTCCTCGGCTTGCTCCGGTCACCAGTACATTCATATTCGCGAAGGGTTTACTACTTCCTGTTAACGACTGATCACTCATGGACTCACAACTACCGAGACTGCAAGCTGTTCCCAGTCGATATGATTTCTTAAATACTGATTCACATCATCCAGTGTTAATGCTTCGTACATACCGAGTACAGAGAAGAAGTCGCTGTTTTTAAAGCGATAACGCATAAATTCATGAGCAATGCTTTCCGGAGAGTTCAGCAAACGTAAGTAGCCACCGATGCGTTTACCCACAGCACGATCAAATGCCGCCTGGCTAAAGCCAGTTTCTACAATTGCATTAATCTCTTCCTTCAGGCGCTTCACGAGTAGTTCAGGATCTTTGGTATCGCCACCAATCATCGAATACGCATACTGCGGTGATGCTGTATAATCGTAGCCAAAATCATCCGAGATCAGATCTTCATCGTATAGCTTCTGATACAAAGCAGTACTGTTGCCGAGCAGCAGATCCAGCATCAGCTTGGTTGTGAGCGTATGACGCTGTAACTCTTCGCCATCCAATCCAACCTGCTTTTCCTTAAAGCCCATCAGGAATTTCGGTTGTGAGACAGGCAACTTCACTTCATGCCATGGTTCGCCCACAGCCGTTGGTTCTTCTTCAAAATAACGATCAATGCGTCCTTGCGGTGCAATTCCCTTCGCATCCTGATTACGACGCACCTGCTCAATTACTTCATCTGCATCCACGCCACCTACAACGAATACCATCATATTCGATGGATGATAGAAGGTGTTGTAGCATGTGTACAGCGTATCCTTCGTAATCGCGCTAATCGACTCAATCGTTCCAGCAATGTCAATACGTACCGGATGCTTTTGATACATCGCTTCGATTAAGCCATAATACACACGCCAGTCTGGATTATCGCTATACATCTGAATTTCCTGTCCAATGATGCCTTTTTCCTTTTCGACATTCTCTTCTGTAAAATATGGATTCTGCACATAGTTCAGCAGTGTATCGAGATTATCTTTAATCTGCTCCGTTGCAGAAAATAGATATACCGTTTGATCAAAGCTCGTAAACGCATTCGCGGAAGCGCCTTTAGCAGAAAACTTGGAAAATACATCTACACCATCTGGTTCTTCAAACATTTTATGCTCCAAAAAGTGAGCGATCCCATCCGGTACTTGAATCTCAGAACCGCCTTCAACCTGAAAATGATTATCCACCGATCCGTACCGTGTAGCAAAAATCGCATATGTTTTTTGAAAGCCTTCCTTGGGAAGGACATATACTTCAAGACCATTATCTAACTTCTCGTGATACAGCGTTTCTTGTAAACGATCATAATGTATGCTTTCCATCAATTAAGCCTCCTTTTCCCCAGTTAGGAAATAGATCGTATCCAGTTCCAGCAATTGCGCTGCTGCCTGAATCTCCTCTGTGGTTACCGCTTCAACCTGTTGTAGTAGCTCTTCCACTGAGCGCTGTTCACCTGCAAATCTGCCGTTAAAATCGTAGCCGATCATCTGATATGCTGAATCACGGGATTCAAGCAGATCATTACGCAGCAAAGCCTTTGTCTGAGCAATCTCACTTTCGCTAATCTCGCCAGCCTGTAGCAGAGCAAGCTGCTCACGAATAATATCTAGCGCTTTTTGGAAATTTTGCAGCTCGATTCCGGACTGAATCGTCGTAATACCTTTATATGGATCAAAACGTGATCCTACATAATAAGCGAGACTTTCTTTCTCGCGCACATTCATAAACAATTTGGAATGCGGGAAGCCGCCCAGTATACCGTTCGTCACAAGAGCTGCTGCATAACGATCATCCCCATACATAATTGGATTACGCAGACCCATGTTTAGCTTGCCCTGGCTCACTTCCATCCGCTCAATCACCTGGCGTACTTCGGCACCCGCAGCACGTGCTACAGAAGGCGTATAATCGGCAGCTTCGCTACGCTCTACACGGAAATAACGTTCTACCAGTTGCATTACTTCTTCTAGCGTTGTATCTCCGGCAACGTACAGATCAAAGCTGCACGAAGACAGCCACTGACGATACCAATCGTACAGACCGCTACGTTCCATATCCGGTAATGCATCAAGTCGCCCAAGCGGGCTTAAGCGATATGGCTCATCCTTACACATTTCCTGAATACAACGTTCCGCCGCATAACGGATTTTGTCATCAATGATAGACTCCAGACGCTTACGTACATTTTCACGTTCTGCCTGAACATACTTTTGACTGAATGCTCCGTCTTCCAGTGCAGGACGAGTTAAGGTTTCGCCTAGAAATGAGAGACTACGCGAAAGTAGTGGCTCACTGCTGCTCACAAACGCATCGTTGATCGTATCCATGCGGAGCTGTACAAGCTGATAGTCTCCTTTTTTGTATACATCCAGTCCAAATCCGGCACCATACATATCTTCAAGCGCTTCGCGGAATTGTGTTGTCTCTGGATACGTCTCATTCCCTCTACGCAAAATAAATGGAATCAATGCTGTAGGTGTAACTGTATCTTCTGCCAGCGGTACTCCCAAATAAAGAGAAATGGCAAATGTTTTAAACCGCGTGGTTGGCATCACATGAACGCGGATTCCATTCACTTCGCCGTGCTCAAATTCTGTAGTATTCAATATCAAAACCCCTTTTTCAAGACGAATTTTGGTGGCTAACAAATCATAAGTTATATTTTATACTACCCTGATCCCGGTAAGCAAACCGGTATAGTACATCCATGGTCTTGCGCCTATTTTCGTAAAGGATGAATCTGTAGTCACTTCGCCTGCTTTTAAATTAATGCTATTTTGATAGAGGAGAAAGGTAAACTCAATCCCTCGATATCGCTCAATTGATGCAATTTGATAACAATCCAGTTACAAAGCTGATTTTGTTGCCATGATTTTTTGTGTTAAAATCAACTCTCCGGGTTACATTAGGTCTTCATTATTATCTAAATAGTAGCTCTGGGAAATTTGTGCGAAACTATTTGCACACCTACCGCGTCTAATTACATAGGATAATCAGACGAGATTCGCTTTATCCAAATTTACTACAAAGGAGTCCGATGAACGAACATGAAACTAAACAAAAAACCGATGATCATCGCTGCTGTGTCCGCTCTGGCTGTATCTGGAACGATCTTTGCCAACAGTACATACGCTTCCGATGCGACCAAACAACTCAAAGCGGTGTATGCCAATATTAAAGTGATGTATAACAATCAGTCTGTCACTGTGGATGCCGCGCAGGAACCATTTATGATTAATGGTACAACCTACGTACCGCTTCGCGTCCTGGGCGATGCTGTAGGTAAAAAGGTAGCGTGGAACAATACAGACAAAGCCGTGTCGATCACAGATACGCAAACTCAAGTGCCTCAATCTACTGTGGATGCCTTGAATGCACAAATTCAAAGCCTGCAACTTCAACTGAGCACAGCTACTACACAAAGTACAGGTAAAGACACAACGATTTCGCAGCTGCAAGCACAGGTCAACGATTTGAACTCTCAAATCACTAGCCTGAAAAATCAGCTTGCTGACAATTCCAACTCTAGCAGTAACGTGAGCAGCGCAATGACGAAGCTGCAAACGGCACTGAACAACAGCTATGGTGATTATAGAAGCACAGGTGCAAGCATCGAACTGACAGGTACACAGTCTTCTGTTAAAGTATCCGTTCGTGTCAACGAAAGTGCTTGGAATGATACATCCAGTACGAGCCGCAGAACATTGCTGCAAAATATCGTGGATGATATCCATGACAACACCACATTCAAAAGCGCTACAATCAGCGGTACAGTATACAACAAAAACTCAACGAAGCTGACAGGCTTCACAGTAAATAACAGCAACAGCGTTGTAATCAGCTCTAATGTTGATCTGACAACGGTACAAAAGAACCTGAACAACGACTACGGTACGTATCGTAATATCAAGCTGAGCATCGAGCTCTCCAATGATAACGATGAAGAAATCGTATTCCGTGTATATGCGAACCGTAGTGATTGGAACCTGCTCACAGACAATCAAGGTACAAGCCTGATGAGCAGCATCGCTGCTGATATCGACGCTGCCTACAGCAATATGGGCAAAAAGATTTACGGCTTTGTATACGATAGCACAAACCGTTCAACAATCCTGAAGCGTTATAACTAATCTGTATCACGTTATAACGACAAACGCAGGATGAGAAATAGCCGCTGATTGTAGATACAATCGGCGGCTATTTTTTATGATTCAATTCCGATATAAATACCGGGTGCAATGTGGTATTACATTATATATTTTGTATCGTGTATTTCCTTAGAAAAGATCGCCTAAATTAACAACCCGTCTCTAACCGTTATGCATAAAGGTTAGAAACGGGTTGTTGATTTATTGGATCGTTGGATTAATTTATCGTTTGCTTTTCATTCACAGTTCATGAATTAAAGCATTGTATTATTGGGCTTATCAAACAGATCAGCCTACAGACGAATCAAGCTATCTGTTTGTACGATCGTACTATCAGCTACCTGTACCAATCTGATGATATTGCTCTAAAGATACTAGCACCTCACGCGGCTTACTGCCTTCATAAGGACCTACAATTCCATGAGCTTCGAGTGAGTCGATCAGACGCGCTGCACGAGTATAACCGACACGCATACGACGCTGAAGCAGTGAAACAGACGCTTGCTTCGCTTCCACAACGATCTGTACGGCTTGATCGAATAGTTCATCCTTCTTCTCATCCATCGCTGTAACCGAATCATCAATCTCCGGTACGATATCCTCATCATATTCCGCTTCTGCCTGATCGCGGCAATAATTAACGATCGCTTCCACTTCCTGATCGGACATAAACGCACCCTGCACACGAACAGGCTTGGATGCGCCGACAGGCATAAACAGCATATCACCACGTCCAAGTAGCTTCTCAGCTCCACCCATATCCAGAATCGTACGTGAGTCAATCTGTGAAGATACACCAAACGCGATCCGCGATGGAATATTCGCCTTGATCACCCCGGTAATAACATCAACCGAAGGACGCTGCGTTGCAATAATTAAATGAATCCCTGCCGCCCGTGCCATCTGAGCCAGGCGCGCAATCGCATCCTCCACATCCCCAGCAGCCACCATCATCAGATCGGCAAGCTCATCCACAATGACAACGATATACGGTAACACCGCTGCCGGATTATCTTTGACCAGATTGTTGTAGCCTTCCATATTACGCGTACCTGATTTGGAAAATAGATCGTAACGCTTTTCCATTTCAACAACGATCTTTTTCAATGCCAGTGAAGCGCGACGTGGATCGGTTACGACCGGTGCTAGCAAATGCGGAATGCCATTATAGATATTCAATTCGACCATTTTCGGATCGACCATCAAAAACTTAACTTCGTCAGGTTTTGCTTTGTATAGAATACTTGTAATAATACCGTTAATACACACCGATTTACCTGAACCGGTCGCCCCCGCAACAAGTAAATGGGGCATTTTCGCCAGATTGCCAACGATCGTCTGACCTGCAATATCTCGTCCAAAGGCAATGGATAAGCGCGCATCCGATTCCTGGAATATTTGCGTTTCCATCACTTCACGCATCGTAACCATAGCAACTTCATTATTCGGTACTTCAATCCCGATCGCAGACTTGCCTGGAATCGGCGCTTCCATCCGAATATCCTTTGCTGCCAGCGCAAGTGCAATATCATCGGTTAATCCGACAATACGACTTACCTTCACCCCAACATCGGGCTGAATTTCATATCGTGTTACTGCAGGCCCGCGTACAACTTCCAGTACTTTTGCGCGCACACCAAAGCTTTCCAGTGTTGTCTCTAGCTTACGGGCAATTAACATATAGTCATTCTGATCAGCAGCATTACCGCTCACCTTCGGCTTGGCAAGCAGACTGAATGGTGGCAGTCGATATGGCTTAGGTGGGGGGGCTTGTACAACTGGTAATGCGCTGCCCTCTACTAGTATTGTATCTGCTGGTACGGTTGGAGTAGGTTGTCCCTCAATAGTATCTTCGGTACCAGTACCCTCATTCACCAGTTCACTCTGAGAATCGAATCCTTCATCACCCGGAATTATATTTCCCTCTGCATGTATACCTGCTTGCTCCGTGTCCAATGCTGATGAAGAAGGCGAGTCATAACTACTGGATGCTTCCCCAAGGTGTGAAACTTCACTCCCAACCGGATATTCAGATGTAGCATCTGTATTCACCGCTTGCTCTGAACGAATCTGATCGAAAAAGTTGCGAATGACCGGTGTCCGATCCGTTTCTATGCTACCTGATGCAGAAGTAGCTGTGCCAGCAACTCCAGCTTGATCTGCTGTGGATGCAACCTGTCCACCCGCAGCGACGCCAGCAAACGGTACCTCTGTCTTGTAATCTAACGCATCGTAGTTGAAATCATCATCCAGATCGTTTGATGAACCGTCAAGTGAAGCAGAGGATGCAGCTACTGGATTCACTTCATGCTGTGCTGGTGCAGGGATATGATCTGCTGCGGCAAGCTCACTTTTGGTTTTTCTCGTTTTTGTACTCCGTTTACGTTCAGGAACAGCCGCATACACCACTTCATCCTCCGTCATATCTTCCTGATCTGAATCTGATCCCGTTCGTCGCTCACGACGTAGCCAGGCGAGCAGACCGTGATTCTCAGCGGACTTGTCAGTTTCACCCTCTGCATGCTCCGATTCATCTAGTTCAGCTTCAGCTGCGAGCTCCAGCTCTCGTTCTTCCCGTCGCTCTGCTGCTGCTTCACGAGAGGCAAGCCACTGGCTACGTACTGATGAACTGATTCGCTCAATAATCGCACGTCCATATTCCATAATCTGTACCAACGACATGCGAGTAATCAGCATCAAGCTGATCACTAACATCACAGCCGTAACCAGCTTGGTCACGGTCACACCGAACAATAGCATAAGCAACCACATCTGTACGGCTCCAATATAACCTCCCGCTTCCTGTCTGGCTGGCAAGGAGGCTAGCTGTGGATCAGGCACATGGATCAGAATGCTCATTAGCGTGAGCGCACATACAAGCAGCACAAGCCCGCTTGTACGGCTATTCCACCCATTTGACCAACGCTGACGGAGCATGGTCATCAAGCCGATATACATGCCTGCAAGCGGTAAGACAAAGTATACTTTTCCCAAAATAAATGACGTTATGTAATACAAAAATTGACCGACTGCTGCCTGTCTGGATAAAGCGATGACCGATATTGTAATCAGCAAGATGCCGTAGATTTCATATTTAAGTAATCCTAGTGCAGGTGCATTTGCAGTACGCTTCGTTTTGCGTTTCCCTTTTGAAGTTCCCGCCCTCGTGCCTGTTGATGCTTGGCGTTTCGTTTGCGCCGGCTTCCGCGCAGCAGATGGCGAGGACTTCCGTGTCGTTTTAGTCGTGGTTCGCGTTTTCTGTGTTGTTTTCGGCTTAGCCACCTGTTACCACCTCCGATGTGTTATTATAGCATATTTTATCATTTTGCGTTCGCCTTTTCCCACCATAATGCGAACAGTTACTTTCCCGTATCTGTGATCTGTCTGCTCTTCATTACCAATTCGCAAACACCAATCTCTGAAACGATCTTTAGAAAAAACAAAACCCCTGTTCCCCGCATGGGACCGTCCAATATACCATGCGGAGAATCAGGGGCGACTGGTTGCCCTTACCTATTATTCAAACAGTTATGCCAACATAACTGGTCGATCTCAATAATCATTTGCTTACACTTCCATAATGATTGGCAGAATCATCGGTCTACGACGTGTTTGCTCATACAGGAAACGGCCAAGCGCGTCTTTTACGCTTGTTTTCAGGGAAGCCCACTCGTTTACGTTTTCGCTCATCAGGCGTTGTAATGTGCTCGTTACGATGCGATTCGCTTCATCCAGCAAGCCTTCTGATTCACGAACATAGACAAATCCACGAGAGATGATGTCTGGTCCAGAAACGATCTGACCATTTTGTTTGCTAAGTGTAACAACGACAACCATAATACCATCTTGAGACAGCAGCTTACGGTCACGCAGTACGATATTACCCACATCGCCTACACCCAGACCGTCGATCAACACGTTACCAGAAGTAACCTTACCGGCTTTACGTGCAGCACCGTTGTGAATTTCAACGGTATCACCAATATCAACGATAAAGATGTTTTCTGGATCTACACCTGTAGCTTCGCCAAGCATTGCATGTCTGCGTTGCATACGGTATTCACCGTGAATCGGGATAAAGAATTTTGGTTTCATCAGGTTCAACATCAGCTTAAGCTCTTCCTGAGAACCATGACCGGATACGTGAACGCCCGGGTTAGCGCCGCTGTAATATACGTTAGCGCCAAGACGGAACAATTCATCAATCGTACGGCCGATATATTTTTCGTTACCAGGTACTGGTGTTGCAGCAATAATAACGCTATCGCCTGGCAAAATATCAACTTTACGGTGTGTCGAACGTGCCATACGTGTCAATGCAGACATCGGCTCGCCCTGACTACCTGTGGACAGAATAACAACGCGATCCGCTGCCATTTTGTTCACTTCTTCTGGCTCGATCAGCATACCATCTGGAATGTCCAGATAACCCAGATCGCTTGCGATACTTACAACATTGACCATACTGCGTCCAATGACTGTAATTTTGCGTCCAGTTACTGCAGCCGCATTCACAACCTGCTGAATACGGTGTACGTTCGATGCAAATGTCGCTACGACTACGCGCTGTGGAGATTTACGGAAAATATCTTCTAATACCACGCCTACTGTTTTCTCTGAAGGTGTGTAGCCTGGACGATCCGCATTCGTACTATCTGATAACAGAGCAAGTACGCCTTTGGCACCGATTTCAGCCATACGTTGCAGGTTAGCAAATTCATCGTTGACCGGTGTATGGTCAAACTTGAAGTCACCTGTGTGAACAACATTTCCTTCAGGAGTAGCCAGGCAGACACCTACGGAATCTGGAATACTGTGATTGGTACGGAAGAATGTAGCAGTGATGGTGCTACCAAGCTTCACTTCGGAATCTTCATGAATCAAGATCCGTTTCGTTTCGCCCAGCAGGTTTGCTTCTTTGAGCTTGTTCTCAACCAATCCCATCGTCAGGCGTGTGCCATAGATCGGTACATTGAGGTGCTTCAACACGTAAGGCAATCCGCCGATATGGTCTTCATGACCATGTGTCAGCAAAATACCGCGCACTTTATCCTGATTTTCCTTAAGGTAGGAAATATCTGGAATAACCATATCAATACCCAGCATATCTTCTTCTGGGAATTTCAAACCTGAATCGACTACGACGATGTCATTCGCATACTGAATGACGTACATGTTTTTACCAATTTCACCGACGCCGCCCAGCGCAAAGATCGTCAGTTTTTCGTTATTTGTATTTTTCTTGGACAATGTAATCTATACCTCCTGTAATTGTTGGACGTCATTTTAATATTTATAAACAAAAACTCTTTGTTTTCTACAATGGAAAATAACTCATAAAACAAATCGCACATGTTGGCTATGACAATACAAACCGGCTACCGCCAGTTAAAGTATGCAAGAAACCAGCACCCGAATGTTTCAACTTCTTGCATGATTTGCCGATGTCACGAACACCCTGCCTGACAAAGAATTCTATCAGCAAATTCGTATTACTTTTTTATACCGCACCCAGTCACTTAAGAATATTATACATGATTAAAAAACAAAAACACAAGTCAT
>JAAIGF010269421.1_pt1 | contig 88209 bp, 77 predicted proteins | sample 6487441 | NCBI WGS metagenome assembly JAAIGF01 (sample SAMN13974129, study PRJNA590717) | phyllosphere metagenome | biome: pepper field; feature: multiple bacterial spot infested pepper fields; material: pepper leaves; isolation source: leaves from pepper fields | host: Capsicum annuum ... | reverse complement strand
GTGGGAGAGTAGGTCGGCGCCTAATTTAAAACGAAGCTCGTTATCGAAAGATGACGAGCTTTTGTTGTTTATAGCCACATAGGTATGTGTATATAAGTAAACAATGCTATAGTCTACAATCCAACGTCAAACTACAAAGCCGTGCTCAATACGCAATACTCACTACCCAATACCTACTACACACTACTCAATGACTTCCTTCCAATAATAAATGTGTTATCGACTATTTATAATAAGATTTTTACAAGTCGGTATCGGCAAATTCAGCTATCTTGGCTCCTATATATAATTCATTTTTTTGTCAATTCAAGACAACCATGAGCAAAAGAGTTGCGATCGTTTTAATCACATTAGTTCTTATTATTGGGGCGTTGGTAGGATACCGTATAATGGTGAACAAAGAGAAATCTACTGAAGGAAAAAGTGGCGCAGGAACCTCCGAGTCAAAGGTGTACGGCATGATTGTGCATGGCAAACCATTCTCTGATTTTTTGTCGCTTACCGGTGCTATAGAACCCAATGAGGTTGTTAGTCTACGGTCGGAAATATCAGGTATAGCTGAAGAATTAAATTTCTCGGAAGGGGGACAAGTAGCTGATGGGCAGGTATTGGTTCGTATAAATGATGGTGAACTACGTGCACAATTAGCGCAGGCGAAGACACAAAATATACTTTCTGCTGAAAACGAACGACGCGCAAAACTGCTTTTAGAAAAAGAGGCAATAAGCCAAGAAGAATACGACGTTGCCAGTGCCGTATATCGCACTTCGCAATCGCAGATGCAACTGATCGATGCGCAGCTTCGTAAATCGGTCATCCGCGCACCGTTTTCGGGAACCATCGGTTTACGTAACATTTCAAAAGGCAGTTACATAACGCCGACGACCGATATTGCGCAGCTCGTCAATCTTAGTAAGGTCAAACTACAATTTTCCGTGCCAGAGAAGTACGCAAATAAGGTTAAGATTGGTAGTTTGGTACGCTTCACAGTACAAGAGATACGTGAGGAGTTCACAGCGCGCGTATACGCTATCGAACCCATTGTTGAAAGTGCTACGCGTACCTTAAGCGTGCGCGCCTTGGCTGATAATGGTAGCAGCAAGCTTATACCGGGCACGTTTGCTAATGTTATTTTTCCGTTGGAAACGATAGAAAATGGCCTATTGGTACCCGCAGAGGCTTTGATTCCCATTCAAAATGGTAAAAAGATTTTTGTTAAGAAAAACGGTAAAGCTGCAGAAGTTTTGGTAGAAACAGGAGGACGAACGGATGCAGAGGTCTTGATTCTGAAAGGTATCCAGGATGGGGATACCATACTTACCTCGGGTGTGATGTCGTTGCGCGATGGTAGTCCGGTCAGTGTCACCTTACGATAATAAGCGATTACGATGAGTTTATCTACACTAAGCATTAAACGCCCCGTTCTCGCTATTGTGATGAACCTGTTGTTGATATTATTTGGGATTATCGGTTATACTTTTCTGGGGGTGCGCGAATATCCTTCTATTGATCCGGCACAAATTTCTGTTCGCACGAGTTACTCGGGGGCAAATGCCGATATTATCGAATCACAAATAACCGAGCCTTTAGAAAAATCTATAAACGCCATAGACGGGATTCGAAATATCTCTTCATCCAGCAATCAGGGAAGCAGTAATATCACAATTGAGTTTAATCTCGGAAAAAATCTCGAAGAGGCCGCAAACGACGTACGTGACAAGGTGTCGCAAGCCTTGCGCAATCTACCCCAAGATATCGACGCAGCACCGGTTGTTTCCAAGGCCGATGCCGATTCCGAACCGATCATTACCATGACGGTACAAAGTACGACCAAAAATGTACTGGAGCTATCCGATTATTCTGAAAACGTGATTGCCCAACGTCTACAGACTATTCCTGGCGTGAGTTCCGTACAAATATGGGGGCAACGAAAGTTTGCCATGCGCTTATGGATTGATCCTAATCGACTGGCGTCTTACGGCTTAACGGTGTTGGATGTCAGAACCGCATTAAATAACCAGAATGTAGAGCTTCCCTCAGGAAAACTGACGGGTTCCAATACCGAACTAGCTGTAAAGACGATCGGGAATCTCGCAACAGAAGAAGAGTTTAACAACATCATCATCAAATCGGATAATAACCGGATTATCCGCATGGGCGACGTTGGATCGGCAGCACTGGAAGCTGAAAATTTTGAAACTAAAATGTCCGATTCAGGCTACCCGATGGTGAGTTTGGCGGTTATTCCACAACCCGGAACCAATTATTTGGATATTGCTGAACAGTTTTACGCGGAGTACGATAAGATCAAAAGTGATATCCCGCCAGGCTATGAACTCAATATAGCAATCGATAATACGCAGTTCGTAAAAAAGGCAGTTTTTGAAGTTGTGGAAACATTGTTGATCGCCATCGTGTTGGTCGTTATCATTATTTACATCTTTTTTAGAAACTGGGCGATCGCGTTCCGGCCACTGATCGACATTCCCGTTTCCTTAATCGCTACGTTTTTTATCATGTACCTTTGCGGGTTTTCCATCAACGTATTAACCTTGTTGGCTATCGTACTTGCCACGGGCCTAGTAGTGGATGACGGTATTGTCGTTACGGAAAATATATTCAAGAAAGTAGAAGAAGGCATGTCGCCTATCGAGGCGGCTATCAAAGGTTCAAACGAAATCTTCTTTGCCGTGATTTCGATTTCGATAACGCTGGCGGCTGTTTTTTTACCTGTTATCTTTTTAGAAGGTTTTGTTGGACGCTTATTCAGAGAATTTGGTGTCGTTATTGGCGCGGCCGTACTCATATCAGCCTTTGTCTCGCTTTCGCTTACCCCGATGCTTAACGCCTATCTGATGAAGGGCGGCGAACAGCAGCGTTCTAAATTTTACGACAAAACGGAACATTACTTTGAGTTAATGAACAAAGAATACGAGGGTTCGTTGAGGGGCTTTCTACGCATGAAATGGCTGAGTTTTGTCGTTATCGCCGGCTGTTTCGTTTTAATCTATTTCTTTTATTCCGTACTGCCAAAGGAAACGGCGCCGTATGATGATCGCAGTTACGTTAGTCTGCGTGCTACCGCACCAGAGGGCGTCTCTTACGATTATATGGATCGATTTATGACCGAGCTGACCATGCTGATCAATGATTCCGTTCCGGAAAAGAAAGTCAGTTTGGTGATCACTTCTCCAGGATTTGGCTCGGCATCGACCAATAGCGGTATGGTACGCTTAGGCTTGGTTCAGCCCGATGAGCGGCAACGTTCGCAGGAAGCGATCAGCAATGATCTTTCGCGGCTGACACGTCAATATTCTGAAGCACGCGTGGCTGTTTCGCAGCAGCCCACTATCTCGGTCAACAGGCGTGGCGGTTTGCCCATTCAATATATTATTCAGGCACCAAACTTTCAAAAGCTGGAAGAAAAGATTCCGGAATTTATGGAAGAGTTGTCCAAAAATAATACCTTTTCGATGGTAGACGTCAATTTGAAATTCAACAAACCGGAGATTTACGTCACGATCGATCGGGCTAAGGCGCAATCGATGGGTGTATCGGTACTGGACGTAGCACAAACCTTACAGATGTCATTGGCGGGGCAACGTTTTGGTTATTTCATGATGAATGGGAAACAATATCAGGTGATGGGACAGTTTGATCGGAAAGATCGGGCAACACCGATGGATTTGGCTTCCATATTTGTAAAAAGCCGAAATGGGCAGCTTATTCAATTGGATAATATTGTGACCATGGAAGAGCGTAGCAGTCCGCCGCAGTTGTACCACAACAACCGATACATGTCGGCCACGGTATCGGCCGGCTTAGCGCCGGGAAAAAGTATGGGCGATGGTATTGAGGCGATGAATGCCGTGAAGGAAAAAGTATTGGATGCTACCTTTACCACAGATCTTGGCGGTGAAGCACGCGATTTTGTAGAAAGCGGCTCCAATACCATGTTTGCTTTTGGTCTTGCCGTTTTGCTGATCTTTCTTATTCTTGCTGCGCAGTTTGAGAGTTTTATGGATCCGGTTATCATTCTCCTTACCGTGCCTATGGCTGTTGGCGGTGCCATGTTTTCGTTATGGCTTTTTGGTCAGTCATGGAATATTTTCAGCCAGATCGGCACGATCATGCTTATCGGTTTAGTAACCAAAAATGGTATCCTGATTGTCGAATTTGCCAACCAACTACGCGATCAAGGCTACGAAAAATACCAAGCCGTGATTATGGCATCAGAGGCACGTTTACGACCGATTTTGATGACTTCCCTGGCCATTGCTTTGGGAGCACTTCCTATCGCGCTATCGCTAGGCGCTGCATCAACCAGCCGAATTGGCATGGGCGTAGTGATTGTTGGCGGTACCATGTTTTCCCTGATCTTGACATTATATGTTATTCCGGCATTTTATCTGATGATGTCTCGTCCGCGTACAAAAAGACCTGAATTTGAAAATATCGATGCGTAGTATGCTAAGAAAAATATGGATAATCTGCTCCTTAGTTTGCTGCATGTCGCAGTGGAGTAGTGGCCAAGAATTATTGACCGTAAAGACTGCCGTAGAAGTAGCTTTGGAAAATAATTACGATATCCGTTTGACAAAAACGGTACAAAAAATAGCGAGAGAAAACAATACTTACGGCGCTGCCGGCATGCTACCGACCGTGACTGGCGATTTGTCTAACAACAATAGTGTACAAAACTCCAATCAACTCCAGAATAACGGCGTCGAACGTTCGCTAGACAACGCAAAAAATAATAATTTGACCTACGGAGTAAGTTTAGGATGGACCATCTTCGATGGTTTGGGCATGTTTGCGCGCCTGGAAAAGTTACAAGAGTTAGAAAAGCAGGGAGACCTGCAAATGAAACGAACCGTATTGACTACGGTAGGAGATGTAATCACCTTATATTACACCATCGTTGAGCAACAAAATATGTTGTCTGCCCTAGATTCCAGTATCCATATTTCCAATGAACGCCTCCGCACGGCACAAAACAGGTTTTCCATCGGGAAGGCGGCGAAGCTAGAAGTGCTCAACGTGCAGGTAAATTTGAACGAAGACGTGTCGCTTCGACTCCGACAGGCTGAAAGGGTTAAAAACTTAAAAACGTCCTTAAACAGTTTATTGGCTCGCGAGCTTGATATCGATTTTATGGTTGATACCGTTGTTAACATTGACGACGCCTTGGTTTACAGCGATTTACTCGATCGCGCGAACCAGTTTAATCCAGATCTACAGCTTATTGTGCTGAACAAGCGGTTGGCAGAATTGGATTTAAAAACCGTGAAGGCCGGCAGATATCCAATAGTTCGCGTCAATACCGGATACAATTTTTCCCGCTCGGAATCTAGTTTGGGATTTGTGGCTAGCGCCAACTCGCGCGGTCTAAATTACGGTTTGACGGCCTCCGTGAATATCTTTGATGGATTTAACCAGCGGCGTAACGAACGCGTGGCAAAGATCCAGGTCGACAATGCGGCGTTGCAGATCGAACAGCAACGCTTGATGGTGCACACAAACCTGAAAACAGCTTATGAAACCTATCTCACCAATCTGGAATTGGTTAAGCTGGAAGAAAAAAACGAAGATATCGCGCGTCAAAATCTAAACATCACATTAGCAAAGTATACCATCGGTTCGATCAGTTCCGTAGAATTTAGGGATGCGCAAGAAAACTTCGTCAATGCCCTCTCACGATTTAATACGGCACAACTGCAGGCCAAGTTGTCCGAAGTTCAATTGAAAGAGCTGATCGGGCAGATTGATTTTTAATGAAAATTACCGTTTTATTCAACTATTTACCTTTTATCTGTATCATTTCTGTTTCTTAAAAATAGAACAAACGTTTGCTTTCGATTTTCATTTTTTTTTACATCTGATTACTACTATACTTGTATCAAAGGCGAAAACGTCTTTGAAAAATAACCATTTAAACCCTATTCATTAGCATAAATAGGTTATTACGACTAGACTGTTTAGTTTGTTTTAAAATAGGTGATTTTAAGGGGGATACAAGTTGTCCCCTTTAATGTAAAAGTGAAAATTTATCTTACTTATGGACTCAAATCGTAGAGATTTTTTAAAGAAAGCATCCTTAATGTCAAGTTTGGCAATTACCTTGCCGGCGATTAACAACGATGCGTTCGCTGCAGCGACTAATTTTAATATGAGCGGTTACGCTGCTCCAAAGATCGATAAGGTGCGTGTAGCTGTGATTGGTTTAGGGATGCGTGGTCCTGGAGCTGTAGATCGTTTGTCGTATATAGCAGGGGCAGAAATTGTCGCCTTATGCGATAAACATGCAGATCGCGTAGCTAAGGCGCAAACCATTCTTACGGGAAAAGGACTTGCCGAAGTAAAATCCTATTCTGGAGAAGACGGCTGGCAGCAAATGTTAAAAGAGTTGGAATTAGATTTGGTGTATATCTGTACACCGTGGGCATACCACGCGCCGATGGCAATAGCCGCCATGAAAGCGGGCGCTCATGCGGCCTGCGAAGTGCCTATTGGTCTAACCGTGAAAGAGTGCTGGGATGTTGTTAAGACATCCGAAGAGACGAAAAAACACTGCATGATGTTGGAAAACTGTTGCTATGACTTTTTCGAAATGTTAACCCTTAATATGGTGCGACAAGGACTTTTTGGCGAATTGGTACATGCAGAAGGTGCTTATATCCATGATTTGCTTTCGCTTAATTTTAGTAAAAAAGGCTACGATAATATGTGGCGTTTGCGCGAAAATATAAAAATGAATGGAAACCTTTATCCTACGCATGGTTTAGGGCCTATCGCGCAGTGTTTGAATGTAAACCGTGGCGACCGGATGACACATCTTGTCGCAATGCAGTCCAACGATTTCATGATGGCGAAACGTGCGCAGGAACTTGCCGCTGAAGATGCTTTTTTTCAAGAGTTTGTAGGCAAGCGCTATCGCGGAAACATGGATACCACCTTGATCAAGACAGAGAAAGGTAAAACTATTATGGTGCAGCATGACGTGACCTCACCGCGGCCATACTCGCGCATCCATTTGCTCAGCGGAACAAAAGGTTTTGCGCAGAAATATCCGAAAGAAGGTATAGCCTTTGGGCACAGTTTTGTAAAAGAAGAAGAACTCAAAGATTTATACGAAAAATACACCCCCGAATTGATTAAATATATTGGCGAAAAAGCCAAAGAGGTTGGCGGACACGGCGGCATGGACTTCATGATGGATTGGCGATTGATCGATTGTTTGCGCAACGGTTTACCGCTTGATCAGGATGTGTACGATGGTGCTTCCTGGAGCTCGATAGTACCGCTAAGCTGTGAGTCGGTGGCTAAAAACAGTAAAACAGTTAATATTCCTGATTTTACAAAAGGTGCCTGGAAAACCAATAAACCGCACGATCTCACGTTGGCAGGCGGAGGCAATACTGAAATACGGCCAAAAGTGTCAAAAGACCAAAAAAATCAACTCAAAGTGGAATAAAATAGTCCTAAAGCAGTATATGAGAGGGCCCGATTCGTCGGGCTTTTTTTATTTTTTGTAATTAGCCTTATATTAGAGTTATGGATCTAACTAAATATATCGTCGGATTTGCTTTACCCTTGATTGCAGCTTGCCAGGGCAATGCTGGTCAAACGGCAAACACCAGCAGTTCCGATTCAGTCGCTGTTTGTCACGTTGGCAGCATTCCTTCGCGATTTGCAGCCATCCAAGCTGATTCGATCGTACAAACTCAAGGTAAGGACAATGCCAATATGGTCTTGATTGAAGGCGGTAAGTTTATGATGGGCTCGATAAATTTTCCGGATGCACAACCCGTACATCAGGTTTCGCTCCAATCGTTTTACATGGACGAACATGAAGTGACGAATGCACAGTTTGCCGCTTTTGTGGCTGCTACCGATTATGTGACGGTAGCCGAGCGTCCGCTGGATGCCGCCGAATTTCCGGGCGTGGATCCGCAGATGCTCGTGCCTGGATCGGCAGTTTTTGCTGCACCGACCAACGTTAGCGGGCTTAACGATCATTTGCAATGGTGGACCTATGTGCCGGGCGCAAATTGGAAACATCCCGAAGGTCCAGAAAGCTCGATCAAAGGCAAAGAAAATTATCCGGTAACGCAACTGGCTTATGAAGATGCCGAAGCTTATGCAAAATGGGCAGGAAAACGGTTGCCTACTGAAGCCGAATGGGAATACGCGGCAAAAGCGGGCCATCATACCAATGAATTGTACTATTGGGGAAAAGAAAAAAAGGAAGAAGGTAAATGGCTAGCAAATATTTATCAGGGCGATTTCCCGACCAATAATACGAAAGAAGATGGCTTCGAAACAACAGCACCGGTAAAATCTTTTCCGGCAAATGCCTGGGGATTGTATGATATGGAAGGAAATGTATGGGAATGGTGTTCCGATTTTTATCGTCCCGACGCGTACAGCAATTCCGCCGCAAACTCAAATCCTACAGGTCCTGCAACGTCTTACGATCCGCAAGAGCCTGGCCTCGTCAAACGCGTACAGCGCGGAGGCTCTTTTCTATGCAACGACCAATATTGTGAGCGCTACAAAGCTGGCAGTCGAGGCAAAGGGGAGGTTAATAGCCCGACCAACAATGTTGGTTTCCGCTGTGTGAAAACTATATAAAAAAGAAAAGCCCGCAACGTGTCGCGGGCTTTTCTTTTTATTGTGCGTTCAAGAACATCGATTTTTGACTGTAGAGTTCTCGGAAGAAAGGATCTTGTAGATCCTTTATGAAACGGATAGCCTCGCCAGTAGATTTCATTTCTGGGCCTAACGTCTTATCAACTTCAGGGAATTTAGAGAAAGAGAACACCGGTTCTTTAATAGCGTATCCAGTAAGTTTGCGTTCGATTGTAAAGTCTTTCAACTTGTTTACACCTAACATGATTTTTGTAGCAATGTTAATATACGGTGCGTCGTAAGCTTTGGCAATAAACGGAACCGTACGCGATGCACGCGGGTTAGCCTCGATAACGTAAACTTTTTCGCCCTTCACCGCAAACTGGATGTTTAACAAACCTTTCACGTTTAGTGCTTTGGCAAGTTTGATCGAATAAGCTTCCATTTGATCTTGTACAGCTTTTGACAAGCTGAATGGTGGCAATACCGCCGAAGAATCACCGGAGTGAATACCTGCAGGCTCAATATGCTCCATCATACCGATGATATGCACGTCCTCACCGTCGCAGATAGAATCAGACTCGGCTTCTTCTGCACGATCCAAGAAGTGGTCAATCAAGATGTGGTTGCCCGGAAGGTTTTTCAGCAAGTTTACCACAGCTTTTTCCAAATCTTCATCGTTGATCACGATGCTCATTCCTTGTCCTCCTAATACATATGATGGACGCACAAGTACTGGATAGCCAACTTCATTGGCAACCTTCAAGGCTTCCTCTGCTGAAGTCGCTACACCATATTTCGGATAAGGAATATCCAGGTCTTTCAACAAATCGGAGAAACGTCCACGATCTTCTGCCAAGTCCATATCAGAAAATGATGTACCGATAATTTTTACACCCAACGCTTCCAAACGTTCCGCCATTTTAAGCGCAGTTTGTCCACCAAGTTGTACAATAACACCTTCTGGTTTTTCTAACTCGATAATTTCTCTGACGTGCTCCCAAAATACCGGCTCGAAATAAAGTTTATCGGCCATGTTGAAATCTGTAGAAACCGTCTCTGGGTTACAGTTGATCATGATAGCTTCAAAACCAGCCTCTTTAGCAGCGATCAAGCCATGTACGCAGGAATAGTCAAATTCGATACCTTGACCAATCCTGTTTGGACCAGATCCTAGCACGACGATTTTCTTTTTATCAGAAATAACCGACTCATTTTCGTCCTCAAAAGTCGAATAGTAGTAAGGCGTTTTGGCCGAAAATTCAGCAGCACAAGTATCAACCATTTTGTAAACACGGTTAATATCAAGCTCTTTACGACGAGCATATACCTCATCTTCAGTAACATTGCCTAGTAACCAAGAGATTTGCGCGTCGGAATATCCTTTTTGTTTTAGCGTCAGGAAAAAGTCGCGCGGAATATTGTTCAATTGATAACGGCGTAACTCCGTCTCTAAATGTACAAGCTCTTGTATTTGTACCAAAAACCATTTATCGATACGTGTTGCTTTGCGGATCGATTCCAATGGAACGCCTAATTCAAAAGCATCTTTAATATGGAAAACACGGTCGCCACTTGGGTGCTCCAGGCTATCCATGATCTCTTCCAGGTTGCGAAGTTGGCGACCATCGGCACCTAACCCCCAACGGTTGGTTTCCAACGATTGACAAGCTTTCTGAAGCGCCTCGATAAACGTACGACCAATAGACATAACTTCACCTACGGCTTTCATCTGTAAGCCTAATTCTTTATTTGCACCTTTGAATTTATCGAAGTTGAAACGCGGAATTTTTACGATCACGTAATCTAGTGTAGGCTCGAAATATGCAGAGGTTGTTTTTGTGATCTGGTTTTGTAGTTCATCCAGATTATAACCGATGGCTAATTTTGCCGCGATCTTCGCAATCGGGTAACCTGTAGCTTTTGAAGCAAGCGCCGATGACCGCGACACGCGTGGGTTGATCTCGATGGCAATAATGTCTTCGTTTTCTGGATTCACTGAAAATTGTACGTTACATCCGCCAGCAAAGTTTCCGATCGAGCGCATCATGCGGATAGCTTGGTTACGCATATCCTGGTAACATTTGTCGCTCAAGGTCATGCCCGGTGCTACCGTGATCGAGTCGCCCGTGTGGATACCCATCGGATCAAAGTTTTCGATCGTACAGATAATAATAACATTATCATTGCTGTCACGCAGCAATTCCAACTCAAATTCTTTCCAGCCAAGTACCGCTTGCTCAACCAAAACCTCATGCGTAGGAGAAGCGTGTAGTCCTCTATTTAGGGCAGCATCAAAATCTTCTTTTCTGTGCACGAAACCGCCACCTGTTCCGGCTAACGTATACGATGGACGGATAACTAGCGGAAATCCGATTATTTGAGCAGCTTCTTTTCCTTCCAGAAAAGAGTTGGCGATTTTCGATGGAGCCACACCGACACCAATGTCAATCATCAATTGACGGAATTCCTCTCTGTTTTCCGTTTTCTCAATTGCTGCTACGTCTACACCAATAACTTGGACATTGTATTTTTCCCAAAGTCCGAGGTTAGACGCTTCGATACACAGGTTCAACGCCGTTTGTCCACCCATGGTCGGTAGAACGGCATCAATCTGTTGTTCCTGTAAGATTTTTTCGATGCTTTCACATGTAAGCGGCAACAAATAAACGTGATCTGCAATAACCTTATCGGTCATAATCGTTGCAGGGTTCGAATTGATAATGGATACGGTTATGCCTTCTTCCTTTAAAGAAAGGGCCGCTTGAGATCCTGAATAATCAAATTCACAGGCTTGACCGATGACAATAGGTCCCGAACCAATGATTAAAACTGAATTAATGGAGGTGTTTCTAGGCATTATTTTTCTTCTTCAAAAAATTAACTATCAATCTGTTGTGCTGAACAAAGCAACGAAAAAATGCCTTTATGGGGAGAGTATTCCGACTGCTTTGTCGGAGTGCAAAGTTACATTATTTTTATTAAACTGTATATGTTTTTTAAAACTTTACGGCACGATTTATGTTTTATTTTTCTTGACCAAGCAGCAGTTGTAAGAAAACAGGCTGTTTTCAGACTTTATGCTGGCGTGGAAGTAAATTATCAAACATTAAAACTTTATTATTCATTTCAATTAAAAATTTATGAAAAAGATCATGTTGGCCTTCGTTGCCTTATTCTTTGCGGTGGGCGTTTTTGCTCAAGACTACAAAAATTCAATAGGTATTCGCTTGGGGGGAGGATATTATGACGTAGTCGGTGTAGCATTCAAAACATTTATTTCGGCTCCGGGAGCTTTAGAATTTGATCTAGGTGTAAGACCAAGTGCTTCATACGCCGGATACAATGATGGCATCACAAACATGTCGATATCTGGTGCTTATCAACATCATTTTCCTATTGGCAATATCAGTGGATTTAAATGGTTCGTAGGTGGTGGTGCCGTAATTGCCAACACGTTCTCCGATTACGATGATTTAAGTGGCGTTTCTGTTGGTATATTTCCTACCGGTGGTGTAGATTATAAGTTAAGAAATGCGCCTTTCGCATTTTCGGCTGATCTTAGACCAACAGCACACTTTGTTAGATCGTACGGTGGCGTTAACGGCTTCCTTTTCAATGGCGGGGTAACAGCACGTTACGTATTCTAGATAAAAAATAACATGCAATACAAAAGGGCAGCTTCCAAAAGAGCTGCCCTTCGTTTTTTAGCGGTGTATCATCTTAATAAATCACGAGTTCATCCGTAAACAAAAATCCTTTGTTCACGTTTGTGGCTATAACTTTTACGTAGCGTGCCATTTGCGGCTTATCTAGCGTGACGGCAAACGTCTTAAACTTCAGTGTCGGATCTTTACGGTCGTCCAGGTTTTTTAGTACGCCAACCTCCCGATAGTTTTTGCCATTGTCAGATAGTAAGACGCGGAATTCGCCAGGGAAAAAAACACCTGGTCCCGGTATTTGCATAAAGCGCATGGACACCGATTTAATTTCCTCTCGTCGCTCGAAATCTACATACGCATCGAAATCGTTCGTGAAACCCTGCCATTGCTGGTCGTGATAACTCAATCCGCCCGTTACGCCGTTGGTCAGCGTAAGCTCTTTTTGTGCCGGATACCCTTGCCAGGCATTATTATAAAACACTTTTTTTCCAATCGCCTTATGTAGATCTAGCTTAATTTCTTCCACCGGACTTACGCGTGCAGAGTCGATGAAGGAAGCTGCTTTAATCAAGGCCTTCGTTGTAAACTCTACCGGCACGGTAAATGGTGTCGACCTGTGTGTCGGCTCCGATCCATCGATACTGTAGTAAATGTTGGGCACAAGTTGCTCCGAACTTAGCTTGACCGTATTGCTCATGCGATCTTTATTAAAAACAACCGTAGATACCACATGATACGACGGACGATAATAGTTTACATCCAACTGCTGCAAAATGCCGTAATGCCGCTGTAGTCTTTCTTTAAAATCGGGCCAGTTTCGCAATTCCTGATTTGTCCAATTTACTTCGGCAAGAGCCAGTGCACGCGGGAAAGCCATATATTCCACATGTTGATAAGTTGGTATATACTCCGTCCAGATATTCGCTTGTGCACCTAAGATGTGCTTCGCTTTATCAGCTTCCAACGCTGCCGGAGCAGGATTGTACGCATATACTTTATCCATGGTGAGATATCCGCCAATTGCTTCGGGTTGCGTGCGCGGATCGGTTTGGTAACTGTCAAAATAAAGATAATTACCGGGCGTCATAATAACATCGTGCCCCATACTGGCCGCTTTTATGCCGCCTTCTTCGCCTCGCCAGCTCATTACGGTTGCGCCTTTTGTGAGGCCACCCTCCAAAATTTCATCCCATCCGATCAACTTCCTTCCTTTCGATTGCAAATATGCATCCATCTGCTGAATAGCATAGCTTTGTAGTTCGTGCTCGTCTTTCAGTCCTTTTGCTTCTTTCAGCGCCTGACATTTTGGACAATCTTTCCAATGTTTTTTTTCCGCCTCATCACCGCCTATATGGATGTAAGGCGAAGGGAAAATCGCAAGCACTTCATCCAGTACATTTTTTAAAAACGTAAATGTTTCCTCATTGCCCAGGCAAAACTCGCCTTGCGTGTAAGGTTGCCCGGAACAGGACAGTTGCGGAAATACCGCCAAAACCTCTTCGGAATGCCCCGGCATTTCAATTTCCGGAATGACGGTGATGCCTTTCTTGGAGGCATAGGCTACCAACTCGCGTGCTTGCACCTGTGTGTAAAAGCCGCCACTCGCGTTTGGCGTGCCCTGCTCTACATACTGACGACCATTGGCCATCCATTCTTTCCAGGAGCTGTGTGTGCGCCATGCTGCTTTTCGCGTTAATTCCGGATATTGCTTGATCTCCAATCGCCAGCCAGCACCATCAGTCAAATGCCAGTGAAAATAATTGAATTTGTACAGCGCCATGAGATCAATATATTTCTTAAGAAAAGAAAAAGGCATAAAATGCCTGGAGACATCAAGATGTAGGCCGCGATAGGCAAAGCGGGGACTGTCGTCAATAATAAGTTGCGGTACACTTTGCGGATCTTCTTGCAGTAAGCCCAATTGAATAAGCGTGTAAACGGCCGAAATCATGGCGGCAGGCTCATGTGCTTTAAGCAAGATACCGTTATCATCAATTTCTAGCCTATAGGCTCCTTGCGCAATATTATCGGCCGCTTCTGCCGGAAACAAACGGATACCATGCTGGTGTTTTTTTCCTATTTTCTTTAAGACTTCTACTGGTAAAGTTTGGATTTGTGGGTATTCCGATAGCAGCGCCGTAACGTCTGCAAAGTTTTCCGTCGCAAATAAAGCGATATGGCGACCGATGGTGAAGCGCCCTTCACCATAAGTTATTTTATTGGGTTTCGGAATCAGCTGTACTTCGTATTGCTGTGCAAAAACCCCGATAGGCAGGGATAAAATCAATAGGAGTAATCGAAAAATTCGCATATCAAGTATTTCGTATTAGTTTGATGCTACAAATATCATCATTTATTTCCTTTAGGTATCTATGGAGTTTTCCTGCGGCAATAGAATATGATATTCCAACTACAATCGAGTTGTCGCATTTTTAGGAGAATAATGTTTAACTTTGCTGTATGATTGAACTTCCTGTAATTCCTGTAACAGAAACTCAACGCAAGCCAGATTGGCTACGCGTTAAACTGCCTGTTGGTAAAGAGTATCGGCATGTACGGAGTCTCGTGGATGAGCATAAGTTGCACACCATTTGCGAGAGCGGTAATTGTCCTAATATGGGCGAGTGTTGGGGAGCTGGTACGGCAACCTTTATGATCTTAGGAAACATTTGTACACGTTCCTGTTCATTTTGTGCAGTGGCTACGGGTCGTCCGAAAGCTGTTGATTTGGATGAACCTAGTCGTGTGGCAAACTCAGTGAAGTTGATGCAAGTCAAGCATTGCGTGATCACTTCGGTAGATCGTGATGATTTAAAAGATGGTGGCTCTACGATCTGGGCAGAAACAATCAATGCTATACGCCGGGAAAGTCCGGAAACCACGTTAGAAACATTAATACCTGATTTTAAAGGACAATGGGATAACTTAGATCGCGTGATCGCGGTGCGTCCGGAAGTGGTCTCGCACAACTTGGAAACCGTTCGCCGGTTAACGCGTGAAGTGCGTATACAAGCAAAATATGATCGATCATTGGAATGTCTACGTCGGATATCCGAAGCAGGACTACGCACTAAATCGGGTATTATGCTCGGTTTTGGCGAGACGGAAGAAGATGTAATCGAAGCAATGCAAGACCTTTACGACGTAGGGGTACACATTTTGACGATTGGTCAATACCTACAGCCTACAAAAGCACATCATCCGGTGGTAGAGTGGATTACACCGGCTCAATTTGAGAAATATAAACAAATCGGTTTAAAAATGGGCTTTAAATACGTGGAGTCGGGCCCGTTGGTGCGCTCTTCCTACCATGCAGAAAAGCATTTGTTTGATATGCAATAGTACGGCGTATGCTTGTTTAGCTTACGGCGTAATTTAAAAATACATTAAAGGGCTGTCTCCTACGTGTTGTTTACAACAAACATGAGAGACAGCCCTTTGTTATAAAATCTGCTAAGGGGCGAATGTTAAAATACCCTGTTCGCTTAGTCAGTTGGCCGCTCAAATACTGTTTGACCCGCAATAACCGTACGACGCGTTTTTATCTCGCGGATTTTCGCTAGCGGGACCGTCATAATATCCGCTTCCAAAATAGTAAAATCCGCATCTTTACCACGCTCGATACTTCCGCGTTTTCGCTCTTGAAAACAAGAGTATGCCGCCCAGATCGTCATGCCCTTTAATGCTTGCTCGCGCGTAATCGCATTTTCCATTTGGAATCCTCCTTGCGGAAAACCACTATGATCTACACGTGCAACGGCCGCATGAAATCCATATAAAGGATTGAAATGTTCAATTGGAAAATCGCTACCCAAAGCCAGCATACCGTACTGGTCTAGCAGGTCTTTGTAAGCGTATGCCCCTTTTATACGATCTGCTCCCAATCGTTCTTCTGCCCAATACATGTCAGATGTAGCATGCGTAGGTTGCACAGAAGGAATAATATGAAATTTTGCAAATTTGCTGAAGTCTTCCGGCGCGATAACCTGCGCGTGCTCAATACGCCAGCGTCTCTTTTCCGGTTCTTTCAAGTGTTTTCCATAAGTATCCAGCATCATTCGGTTGGCCGAGTCTCCGATAGCATGCGTGTTTACCTGGAATTCCGTCGCTGCGAGTTTTTTGATCACGTCGTCAAATTCTTTCGGACTATGAAGTAAAAAGCCGCGCGTCGGCGCATCGTGGTAATGATCTAACAGGCAAGCACCACGCGATCCTAAAGCACCATCGGCCATCAGTTTGACAGAGCGAATGCTGAGCCGATCACCGTCGAAAAAGCCTTCCTTGATATACTTTTCAATGCTCGTCCGATTGCCAGCAATCATGGCGTAATCGCGTATGGTCAGCGAGTCTTGCTGATAGAATTTTTTAAGGTAGTCGAGTTGTTCTACAGTAAGGCCAGCATCAACAATAGAAGTTAGGCCAACAGAAAATAGCGAATCTTGCGCACGGCGAAGCGCTAACAGCAATGGGCGCTCTTCTGGCGGCGGAATGTGTAGTTTAACCAGTGCCATGGCATTATCCATTAAAATACCACTTGGTTTTCCGGTGCTATCCGCAACGATAATACCGCCTTCTACCGGTTTCACGCTATCGATCTGCGAGAGCTTCAGCGCTTGGCTATTAACCAGAGCAGCATGATAATCTACTCTGGAAAGGAATACAGGCGTTTCCGGGAAGTATTTATCCAGGCTATCCCTGGTTGGAAAAGTCTTATCCGCCCATTGGTTTTGGTCCCAGCCACCTCCAATAATCCACTTTTTTTCCGGGTAAGCCTCTTTATATATCTTTAACTTCGTCAGTACTTCATCAAATGATTTTGTGCCACGAAGATCAACCTGTTCCAACAGCTCGGCAAACATAAAGAAATGCGCATGGGCATCGTAAAATCCCGGATAGATAATACCGCCTTTCGCGTCTATGCGCTCTTTAGCAATATATTTCCTACTGATATCTTCGGATGTGCCGATGTCGACAAAAACGCCGTTTTTAATCGCAAATGCTTCCGCAACCGTAAAGTTGGAATCTACGGTATACACCTTGGCATTGTACACGATCAAATCCACTTCTTTGTTGGTGGTGCATGCAACAAAAATAAGAAGGAATACAGACAGCACAGTGAACGTAAAAAATTTCATATATAGCAGGCTTTAAGCTTATCTAAAGTACTAAAAAAGGCTTTCCAAAAAAATAGGAAAGCCTCTTCATTCAAAAAAATCAAAAAATCTAAAGACTAGCAGTATTCATCAAATGCTGCAATAAGGTTGTCTGCGATCATTTGTGCAGGTCTGCCCTCAATCATATGTCTTTCGATCATATGCACAAGTTTACCATCCTTAAATAAAGCCATGGCTGGCGACGAAGGCGGGTAAGGCAGCATATAATCTCGTGCTTTGTCGACTGCATCTTTTTCCATGCCCGCAAATACGGTAACCAATTTACTTGGTTTTTTACCGTTCTCTACTGCAAAGCGCGCCGCAGGGCGTGCATTTGCTGCCGCGCAACCACATACTGAGTTGACAACAACAAATACGGTTCCTTCCGAAGGGATAGCAGAATCTACCTCTTCAACTGATTTTAACTCCTGAAAGCCCGCATCAGTTAATTCCTGACGCATCGGTGCTACTAAATATTCTGGATACATGATGTTTTATTTTATAAACCTAAATTACAAAGTCAAATTTTCACTCCAATCGTTAAACGATGCTAACGAGTAGAATATCTTCTGTACAAATGTAAGCGATTGCCCAAGTTTTAACAAGATGTTATCCTCAAGATAATGTCAGATTTGCTCGAATTGGGTACTAAATCACTTTGAAATCAATATAGTATAGGTTATTTTTGTGTGATAAAAAAATAAAAACTATGTCATCTATAGAAACAAGTTACGTTCCTTACAAAGTTAAAGATATATCATTAGCAGAATGGGGAAGAAAAGAAATAGAACTGGCGGAAGCTGAAATGCCTGGCTTAATGAGTTTACGTAGCGAATTTGGGGCTTCAAAACCATTGAAAGGTGCGCGTATTGCCGGATGTTTGCATATGACCATTCAAACGGCCGTGTTGATCGAAACGTTAGTTGAACTTGGTGCTGATGTATCTTGGTCGTCTTGTAATATATTTTCTACGCAAGACCATGCTGCTGCCGCTATCGCTGCTGCTGGTATTCCGGTTTATGCATGGAAAGGAATGAACGAAGAATCGTTTAACTGGTGTATCGAACAAACTTTATTCTTTGGAGAAGATCGAGAGCCGCTTAACATGATCTTGGATGATGGAGGCGATTTAACCAATATGGTATTTGATAAGTATCCAGAGTTGATCGACGGTATTCGCGGACTTTCAGAAGAGACCACTACAGGTGTGCACCGTTTGTACGAGCGCATGAAAAACGGTACGCTTCATGTGCCGGCAATCAATGTGAATGATTCGGTAACCAAATCTAAATTTGATAATAAATATGGATGCCGCGAGTCTTTAGTAGATGCTATTCGTCGCGCTACCGATTTGATGCTTGCAGGCAAAGTGGCTGTTGTCGCCGGTTATGGCGATGTTGGTAAAGGTTCTGCCGAATCACTACGTTCCGCAGGTGTGCGTGTTATTGTGACGGAGATCGATCCGATCTGCGCTTTGCAAGCAGCTATGGAGGGTTACGAAGTGAAAAAAATGGCTGATGCCGTTAAGGAAGCAAATATCGTGGTAACCACAACAGGAAATAAAGATATCGTACGTTCAGAACATTTCAAGTTGATGAAGGATAAAACTGTCGTATGTAATATTGGTCACTTCGATAATGAAATTGACGTAGCTTGGTTAAATGGCAGTTATGGAGATTCCAAAGTAGAGATCAAGCCGCAGGTTGACAAATATACGATTGATGGCAAGGATATTATTTTGTTGGCTGAAGGCCGTCTTGTGAATTTAGGATGCGCAACTGGCCACCCTTCTTTCGTGATGTCGAATTCCTTCACCAACCAAACCTTAGCACAGCTAGAGCTGTGGACAAATACCGCAAATTATGCGAAGGAAGTGTACACTTTGCCTAAGCACTTGGACGAAAAAGTTGCACGTTTGCACTTGGCGCACATTGGTGTGGAGTTAGACACGCTTTCGGAAGAACAAGCTGCTTACATTGGCGTTACAGTAGAAGGTCCATATAAGCCAGAAGCATATCGCTATTAATCGTCGACTCGTGCTTGTATAAAAGCCCGCAACTGACTAAAATATCGAAGGCACCTGGCCGCTTACGAAAGCGGCCAGGTGCCTTTTTTGTTGCTTTCTAATTGCTGAAGATAGTTTTGCGTGATGCTGAGCGCATTTTGATAGCGCACGTCGCCAATACCGGAAACCAACTGCACATTGGCCGATAAGCGACGAAGCTCCTGCTTCCAGATAGCTAAAAAATGTGCGCGTTCGCCGGGAAAATCTCGTAACGGATCGTCTTGCCAAGGCAGGTCGATATCCATTAATAAGTAGAGATCATACGTTCTTGCTTCGATCGCGGCAGTTACCTGTGCAGGTGTATGACCGAAAAGATGGTCGCACCATACTTTAACCGTCATAATCGTTGTATCACAGATCAGGAGGTTGTTTTGTGCCAACGGTATCAGCGCTTCTTCGAGCGCGCGCTGACCGTAAAACATGTTGACTTCGTCTTGCTCGGTATATTGGTTGTTGAGGTCTTCGCAATAGTAGCGTGCGTATTCAGGCACACAAACGGTGCCTAACTGTGCGGCCAAAAACTTGGCAATCGTAGATTTTCCCGTAGATTCGGGGCCGACGACGGCTATTTTGATGGGTGCTGTTTTATCCAATGCTTTGTATTCTATGGTGATAGGTTTTTCGCCAATCGCGGTAACCATTCCATGCAATTATAGCAAAAGCAATGTAAAGTACCGCAGTTAACACCAAATCTTTGTGAATATAAAGTGGAATGTACGCTATATCGACAATGATCCACATGAGCCAGTTTTGAAGCACTTTGCGCGTCATCAAAAATTGGGCAACGAAGCTAATAGCTGTGCATGAGCCATCAATAAAAGGCACATCGGTATCGGTAAATAAAAACAGTAGCGTGCCCAGACAGCAGGCTAAAAGTAACGTGACAGCAGCAGTAATGACTAGCTGCTTACTATTAAATTTCACAATCACGGCACCCTGATCGTGCTGGCCGGTTTTCCAATAATACCAACCATAAATAGCGGTAGCTAGAAAATAAATTTGCAACAGTGCGTCACCATACAATTTACTTTGGAAAAAAATATAAGCGTAGGTGCAGACACTGACGATACTGATGGGCCAGTTTAATATATTTTGGCGGGCGGCAAGATAAACACAGAGAAAACCAGATAAGGTAGCGAGCCACTCCAGGGCGGAGGTAGCGAGAAATTGCTGGTATAAAGAGGTGAAAAATTCAGGCATACCTTTAAAATTGTCGTTTAAAGATACACTTTCATTTAAAGAATGTGCGAAGCCTTAGCGCTTATTGTACGATTTTATTCGCGCAATTTGTACTTGCAAACGATTCGGGCTTTGCCTTAAATTGAAATCCCATCCCCATGATGTATCCCATGGCCTCTTTCAAAGCAACATTAGATTCAAAATTTGGATTGGTGTTGATGTCGACATGTACTTCCAGATCGATGTGGTATTGATCGAGGAGGGGACATAAAAGATAAGCAATGTCGATCGATTTTTGGACTTCGGTAAGCATACGCTCTTTAATGCTTTGCCGGTGTGTTTTTCTATCGCGGTGGATAAACATAAAACCACCTTTGTGTTCGCGGAGAAAGACGATCACGGTCGCAAATTCAATAACCCCGCGCTTCACTTGGGAGTCGGTACCGATGTACACTTTTAATTTGTTGCCGAGATGGGTTTCGGTTTTGATAATTTCCTCAACAGCCTCGTTGATCGAGGACCGGATTGTTTCGCCATTGTATTTTTGCCAAACCATAACGATGAATTATTTGATCTACTAAATATATTGATAAAGCGTGCATTGTATTTTTACTAAATATTAATTTTCTGTTATCTATTATTCTCGAAAAATATACTATTCCTCTTTGTTTCCATAGGCGAGATCACCCGCATCGCCCAATCCGGGTACGATGTAAGCTTTCGAGGTCATTTCGTTGTCTACAGCGCCTACCCAGAAGTGCGCTTCCGGTAAAAATGCGCGAACATGCTGCAAACCTTCTTCGGAAGCGATGACCACTGCAATATGTAGCTCTTTGATGTTGTATTCGGCCAGTAAATCTTTGCAACACAGTAGCAAGCTCTTTCCGGTGGCAAGCATCGGATCAGCCACTATAACAACCTTGTCGTCAAGATTTGGTGTATTACTGTATTTTTTATGAATTTCCATCTCGCCACTTTTTTTGGTGTGGCGGTAGGCCGCAATAAAAGCGTTGTCGGCGCGATCAAAAACATTGAGGAAGCCCTGATGGAAAGGCAACCCAGCGCGAATGATTGTAGCTAGCACGGGCTGTTGCTGCAACAGCCCGTGCGTTGCCAGGCCTAGTGGCGTTTCTACCGTAGTTGGTACATATTCAAGCGTTTTGCTTATTTCATAGGCCATAATTTCACCTAACCGTTCCAAATTTCGACGGAAGCGTAGCCGATCTTGTTGAATGACTACATCACGTAATTCCACCAAATAGTGGTTGGCAATACTATTTTCTTTCGTCAGGATCGTGACCATAAATCGGAAATATTTAAGTGTTTCTACTAATTTACTAAATACCATTCAATTTTTGTACCATGAACATGACAGTACCGGTATAAACATTTATTCTTTTTTCGTTATTTTTATATTCTAAACAGAAGGGCTTTAATGAAGTTTAATTTAACATCGGAATATAAACCGACAGGTGATCAACCGCAAGCCATCCGCGAGCTCGTGACAAGTGTAGGACAAGGAGAAAAATATCAGACCTTATTGGGTGTGACTGGTTCGGGAAAAACATTTACTGTTGCTAACCTTATTCAGGAAACGCAACGCCCCACGCTTATTTTAAGTCATAATAAAACGCTGGCCGCTCAATTGTATGGCGAGTTCAAGCAGTTTTTTCCGGATAATTCGGTGAATTATTTTGTGTCTTACTACGATTACTACCAGCCGGAAGCCTTTATTGCGTCTTCCAATACCTATATCGAAAAAGATTTAGCGATCAATGAAGAAATCGAGAAGTTACGGTTGGCAACGACCTCTTCGCTGATGTCTGGTCGGCGCGATATCGTCGTCGTATCGTCGGTATCTTGTATATACGGCATGGGAAATCCCGACGATTTTTCGCGTTCCATCTTTCGTTTTGCGGTGGGAATGACCATCAGCAGAAATGCTTTTTTGCACCGTTTGGTCGAGATCTTGTACGCACGCACGACCGCCGATTTCAAGCGAGGAACTTTTCGTGTAAAAGGTGATATCGTCGATATTTACCCTGCTTACTTAGACTTTGCTTTCCGTATTTCTTTTTTTGGGGATGAGATTGATGAAATTAGTGAAATCGATCCTGTTTCTGGAAAAACACTTTCCAAGGTGGAAGATATTGCTTTATTTCCAGCGAATCTTTTTGTCACGCCGAAGGATAAGTTTACGAAATCTATTTGGGAAATACAGGATGAGTTGGTGCAGCGGAAAACCCAGCTGGAAGGCGAGGGTAAGATGCTGGAGGCCAAACGGCTTGAAGAGCGCGTAAATTACGATTTGGAAATGATGCGTGAGCTAGGTTACTGCTCGGGTATCGAAAACTATTCGCGCTTTTTTGATGGGAGAAAGCCAGGCATGCGCCCTTTCTGCTTATTAGATTATTTTCCGGAAGATTATTTATTGGTGATTGATGAAAGCCACGTCACGTTGCCGCAGCTGCGGGCGATGTATGGCGGAGACCGGTCACGGAAAGTTGCGTTAGTGGAACACGGCTTCCGCTTGCCGGCTGCCTTAGACAACCGGCCGCTCAACTTTCCAGAATTTGAGTCGTTGACCAATCAAACGGTCTATGTATCGGCTACGCCAGGTGATTATGAGCTGCAGCAAACCGAAGGCGTTGTTGTCGAGCAGGTCATTCGACCAACAGGTTTGCTCGATCCGATTATTGAAGTACATCCGGCGATTAATCAGGTAGACGATTTTCTGGAAGAGGTGGACAAAACGATTAAAGAAGGCGGCCGTATACTGGCCACGACCTTGACCAAACGTATGGCAGAAGAATTGACCAAGTATATGACGCGGCTCAATATGAAGGTGCGCTATATCCATTCGGAAATTAAAACGCTGGAGCGGGTGGAGATTTTACGCGGTTTGCGCCTCGGCGAGTTTGATGTGCTTGTGGGTGTTAACCTCTTGCGAGAAGGTTTGGATCTTCCGGAAGTGACGTTGGTCGCTATTTTGGATGCCGATAAGGAAGGATTTTTGCGGTCAGAGCGCTCGTTAATCCAGACGATTGGGCGGGCAGCCCGTAACGATCGTGGACGCGTAATTATGTATGCCGATCAGATGACCGATAGTATGCGAATTACTATTGATGAAACCAACCGTCGACGAGAAAAGCAAATCGCTTACAATGAAAAACATGGTATTATACCGCGAACGGTTGGTAAAACGCGTGAAGAGATCTTGGAACAAACCTCTGTTGCCGATTTCAAACCTGGCGAAGCTAAAGCTTATGTCGAGCCAGATGCCGCTTCGTTGATCGCAGCCGATCCGGTGATGGAATATCTAGGCGATAAAGATCTTAGAAAAGCCATAGACAATGTTCGTAAGCAGATGGAAAAAGCAGCCAAAGAAATGGACTTTCTGGGAGCGGCAAAATTGCGAGACGAAATGTTTGCTATGGAAAAATTATATGAAGATCGATTTGGAAAGCGCTAAAAACGAAAAGAAATAAAGTAGGGTCATCCTACTTTATTTCTTTTCCTCATAAAGCATTTCATCTTGATGGATAAGCGACCAGCAGTGGTCTTCTTGCGCAAGTTTATAGGCTTTGTTGGCATACAGATGCGGCGCTACACTATCTAGTAAGATACTGTCATCAGCCTCTTTCAAAAAAAGTTCAGCTTTATGTTTGGTCGAATCGATAACGACAAAAGCAGCGGTTTCAAAAGTCGTCGTTGTATCGGTAACATTCATCGTTATACCACCTTCCCACGGCCGTATGCATTCTTCTTTCACCTTTGACCAGGTATACCCGGCAGATGTTAGGCAACCATTTTTGTCTTTTACACCGCCAATTTCTGGCAAATTAGATGTCTTATTTTTTGCATTGTCGTTTCGCGCCGGACTTTGACAGGCCGTTATTGCGGCAACAACGAATAGTAATGTCATGTGTTTCATACCATATGCTTTGCGAAAATAAACCATAAACCGTACCAAAGTGCCTGTTAAAAAACCGACGATAGTTTATTTTTATCAAAAAGTCTTTTACATTTACATTTGTATAAATAAACCGTGTGTTAGTTGATAAATTTATAAAATAATGAAGAAGCCTGTATTGGTCATTAAGTTTGGATCGGCCTCCATAACCACCAAAGATGGAGATATTGACGAGCGCATCGTGCTGGAGATCGCACGGCAAACTGCACAGTTACAGGCTACCTATAATATCGTGTTGGTGTCTTCAGGCGCGGTGGCTGCAGGTAAAAAATATTTAACAAATTATGAAGGTACGCTTTCCGAGCGAAAGGCCGCTGCTGCGATTGGCAATCCTTTACTAGTTGGCACCTACAGCACCTATTTTAAACCTTTTAAAATTGCGCTTGCGCAAAGCCTCTGCGAACGCCAGCATTTTGCAAATAGAGCGCAGTTTTTACAACTCAAAGATACCTATCAAGAACTTTGGCGCAATAACGTGATCCCGATAGCCAATGAGAATGATGTAGTAAGCAATAAGGAACTAAAATTTTCAGATAATGACGAGCTCGCCACGCTGATTGCGGTGGGATTTGGCGCGGAGAAAATCCTTTTTAGTACCTCCGTCCCCGGTGTATTGGATGCAAAAGGACAAGTCGTCCCTGAAATTCAGGTCATCGATAAAGAAGCGCTCTCGTTAGCCAGAAAAGAGAAATCTGCGGTAGGTTTAGGCGGTATGACGTCTAAGCTTAATTTCGCACGCCTGGCTAATCAAATGGGAATAGAAGCGGTTATATTCAGTATGCAAACCGAAGACGGCATTTTAAAAGCCATCCGCGGCACGACCGGAACGGTATGCAGGCCGCAAACGAAAAAAGTATCCTCGCGAAATAAATGGATGGCTAGCGGTAGTTTAATAAAAGCGTTGGTGCAATTGGATGCTGGAGCTGTAGAGGCTATCAAAAATCGCAAGAGTTTGTTGGCTGTAGGCATTACGGCCATCAATCAGGGAATGGAGACGGGCGAGGTTTTTCAGGTTGCGGATAGCGACGGCGTGGTGTTTGCCGTAGCCAAAGCAAAAATAGACGTTATCGACCTGGCTTCTATCCATAAGAAACGCAATGTCGCTGTGGCGCATGCCGATGATATTGTTTTGTTATAATCAAGCGTAGCTTGTTGAACATTAGCCGTCGCTACGTAGTATTAAAATTATGAAAGAAGATATAAAAGCAGAACTGGAAGCCGCGGTGAGGGCTACCTTACCACTAAAGCGCTTAGCCGACCACAGTAAGGTTGCCTTGTTGCATAATATTGCTGCCGGTTTAATCCGAAGTGTAGAAGCTATTGTGACGGAAAATAAACGTGATCTGGAACAAATGGAAGAAACGGATCCTCGATTCGATCGGCTGCTTTTAACGCACGATCGCGTATCAGCGCTTGCCGAAAGTGTGTTGGCCGTAGCCAAGCTTTCAGACCCGACAGGCACGCTGCTCAGCCGTCAGCAGTTAGAAAATGGATTGCTTATCGAAAAGAAAACAGTTCCGCTGGGCGTGGTGGGCGTAATCTACGAGTCGCGACCAAACGTAACGGTGGATGTAGCGGCGCTATGCCTTCGTTCTGGAAATGTTTGTCTATTGCGTGGCGGAACGGATGCCTGGCATAGCAATCAGATTTTGGTAGAGGTTATTCAAGCAGCTTTGCTGGACGCTGGCTTAGACAAAGCCATGGTGCAGCTGCTACCTCCAGATCGTAAGTTTGTAAGCGAATTGTTGACAGCGACCGCTTATGTGGATATCCTGATACCGCGCGGCTCGCAATCGCTTATTAATTTTGTGCGGGAACACGCGAAAGTTCCGGTTATTGAAACGGGTGCGGGCGTTTGCCATACGTATGTAGAGCAATCTGCCGATTTGGATAAAGCCGCTAAAATTGTTGCCAACGCGAAAATTTCACGTCCTTCGGTGTGCAACTCTCTAGACACGATTTTGGTGGATGAGGCCGTTGCCGACGATTTTATCCATCGTTTAGTGCCTTATTTTGACGCGTATGCGGTTGAAGTATTTGCCGATACGAAGGCGTATCAACTGCTGGAAAGCTTTGGTTATGCACATAGCAAGCCGGCTACTACGGCAGATTTTGGTCGGGAGTTTCTAGCCTTGCAATGTTCGCTAAAGATCGTTTCATCGTTTGATGAAGCGCTCCAGCATATCGCCCGGTATTCGTCTAAACATTCGGAATGCATTGTTTCGCAGAGCGCGGAAAAGATATCTGGTTTTATGGAGTCTGTTGATGCTGCTGCGGTGTACGCCAATGCATCCACGCGGTTTACCGATGGCGGCGAATTTGGATTAGGTGCAGAGATCGGTATTTCTACACAGAAATTGCACGCGCGAGGCCCGTTTGCGTTAGAGAAATTAGTGACCGAAAAATGGTATATTACCGGCGACGGACAAATACGATAAGATATGGGTATACGATACGAGAAAGATACGATTCTGAACTGGATAAATGAAATGGGAAAATTCCTGCGCTTGCTGGTCGATCGCTATGAAGCATTTGACGAACCTGTTGATACGTCCATCGTAGAAGAGGGTTACCGCGAATTTTTCAAGAAAGAGCGCGCCTGGTTGTTAGAGCGCAGCACTCCAGAGTTGCAGACTTACGTTGACGAAGAGCTGCAGGTCGAGCAAATCAGACCATTAGCGTTACTGTTTCTTCGCGATGCACTTTTATTGCCAGCAGGAGAGGAGCAGCAGCAATTGCTCCAGAAGTCTAAGTTTTTGTTTGGTCATGCATCAAGCAGATTAAATAGTTTTTCATTTGAAGACTACGAACATCTGGCGATTATTGATAAGCTACTTATACTCAAATAGGGGAAAAACATTCCCCTATTTGAGTATATCGCGCGCAATGACTAAGCGCTGTATCTCTGACGTACCCTCATAGATTTGCGTGATTTTCGCATCGCGCATCATGCGCTCTACATGATATTCTTTGACGTAGCCATATCCACCATGTATCTGTACCGCTTCAACGGTCGTTTTCATGGCCACTTCCGACGCAAATAGTTTGGCCATGGCAGCTTCTTTTGCAAAAGGTTTCCCTTGATCTTTCAGCCAGGCTGCTTTATAAGTAAGCATGCGTGCGGCTTCTATTTCCACTTCCATATCGGCGAGTTTAAACTGTATAGCTTGATGCTCACTGATAGGTTTGCCAAAGGTTTTGCGCTCCTTCGCATACGCCAAAGCCAGCTGATAAGCGCCGGCAGCTATCCCTAAAGCTTGGGCAGCAATACCGATACGGCCACCATCCAACGTTTTCATGGCAAACTTAAATCCAAAGCCGTCTTCACCGATTCGGTTTTCTTTAGGCACCTTCACATCGTTGAACGATAAGGAATGCGTATCCGAGCTGCGAATGCCGAGCTTATTTTCTTTCGGACCAACCGTAAATCCCGGCATGCCCTTTTCGATAATCAATACGTTGATACCGCGGTGCTGTTTTTCCGGATGAGTTTGCGCGATGACGAGATAAATATCCGCATTTCCACCATTCGTTATCCAGTTTTTGATGCCGTTTACCAAATAATGGTCGCCTTTGTCTTCTGCCGTGCTGTGCTGTGATGTAGCGTCAGACCCCGCTTCTGGTTCGGATAATGCAAAGGCGCCCAATTTTTTTCCAGAAGCCAGTGGTTTGAGGTATTTTTCTTTCTGCGCTTCCGTACCAAATTCCTGAAGACCATAAAGCACCAGGGAATTGTGTGCCGACATAATGACACCAGCCGAAGCATCTACCTTGGAAAGTTCTTCAATAGCAATGGCGTAAGCCAATGTATCCATACCTGCACCGCCGTAGGCCTCGCTGACCATCATGCCCATAAAACCTAGCTCACCCATTTGCTGTACCTGCTCAAATGGAAATTTGGCCTGTTCATCGCGCTCGATAACACCTTCGAGTAATGATTTGGCAAACTCGCGCGCACTTTCGCGCAGTAGTTTGTGTTCTTCGCTCAATTCAAAATACATAATCGATCTATCTAGTTGCTAACCAAATATACAGAAAAAAATAATATGCTAGCATAGTAATATTTCGGTAATGTTTTCGAAGCAATGCGAACTATCTTGTCGAAAACTTTGAAAAGTAAAATAATCTACTAAATTTGTAGATTAAAGGATTAACATTATAAAAACAAAAAAGATATGAGCTTAAGACTAGGAGATACCGCGCCGAATTTTCAGGCAGAAACATCAATAGGGCCTATTGATTTTTATGAATATATTGATGGTGGTTGGGCAGTTCTTTATTCGCACCCATCAGACTATACCCCAGTTTGCACGACCGAGTTGGGGCGCACAGCGCAATTAAAAGGTGAGTTTGAAAAGCGTAACGTCAAAGTGTTAGCCTTAAGTGTTGACGCGGTGGAAGACCATTTGGAATGGATCAAAGATATTAACGAAACACAACATACCTCGGTAGAGTTTCCAATTATTGCCGATCAGGATCGCAAGGTCGCGGAGCTGTACGATATGATTCACCCGAATGCATCAGCAACAACGACCGTTCGCTCGGTATTTGTCATCGGACCAGACAAAAAAGTTAAGTTAACGCTAACTTACCCGGCATCAACCGGTAGAAATTTTAACGAGATTTTGCGTGTGATTGACTCTTTACAATTGACCGATCAGTATTCGGTGGCGACACCGGCTGATTGGGTTGATGGCCAGGACGTGATTGTTACTTCGGCGATCAAGACAGAGGATATTCCTGCTAAGTTTCCAAAGGGATATACAGAGATCAAACCTTATTTGCGCGTGACCCCGCAGCCGAATAAGTAAGCGAAGAATAAAACATAAAAAAAGCCTGAAGAAATTTCAGGCTTTTTTTATGTTAGTAAACTTTAACAAGGTATATATAATCTTGTAGTCTTTTTATCTGATCTGTGCGTGGTAGGCTGTTCAATAGGTTTCGATTGCCGAGCACAATATTTCCGCGCAACGAGTCGGCAGGTATGCTGTACAAGGTTTCCATTAGCGCTTTTGTTTTGATCGCAAAAGCAGCGCCATCAAGACCTTTTTGTTTACCGCTAATGATGCCGATAACATTTCCATCTTTATCTAACACCGGTCCGCCGCTATTTCCCGGGTTTACCGGAATCGAGATTTGGTAGGCAAGTGTATCGCCAGCGTATCCTGTAGAAGAACTTAAGTAGCCCTGTCCGTAAACGGCTTCATCTCTAGGGAAACCGATTGTGTAAATATCTTCTCCGAGATCAGAATCTTGTTTCTTAAAGGTATAGGGTATACTTTTAACGGATCTGAACGTCGAATCATTGATGTGTAAGATGGCTAAATCTTTTTCCGGATTGGTAAATATGATATCGGCTTTAAAAGATTGTCCTTTATGGTTTTGCAGATGTACCGAGTCCGCTCCTGTGATCACGTGGTAGTTGGTTACCACATAACCATCACGCGTAATCATAAACCCTGTAGCGCCAAAATGCATCGCTTCGCTGTTATCCTTATCGCTCTTGATGTTCTTGATCTCCGCATTATGAGCGTTGACGTTGCGTTTCACATTGTTCATATCACGGCGCAAAGCACTGTAATCTGTTGTTGTCTTTTTAAGATTGGCATAATAGCCCGTTAGCCATAGCGTAGAAAATACCGAAACGATGGCAATAGCTGCCGCCATGGCCACATTTAGTTTTAGCTTATTCCATAAACGCAAAACTTTGGTCGGCCGTTCCGCCTCGTTTTCCAAAAAGTAATGTTCAGCCGTGTAGCTTAAATTTTTCTTGAAATTTATCCGGGCGTCAGTTTTATTAAAATCCGATAGAAAATTTTTGTGTTGCGCAAACTGTTCGGCATGTTGCGGCTGTTCGGCACAGTAGGCTTCAAACCTCGCACGCTCCTCGTCGGAAAGCTCTCCGCGAAGATAGGAATCAGCCCATGCTATAAATTCTTGTTGACTTAAGCCCTTCATGACTATTTTACTAAATTATTTTTTAAAAAACATTTTTTTTAAGCGCTGAAGACATTTGTATTTTTGGTTTTTTGCGTTGTCCGGATTTGTATAGCCAAACTTTTCGCAAATGTCTGCCATCGAAGCATTTTTAAGATAAAAATCCTGTAAAATGGTTTTACAAGGTTCTCCTAAACTATTTAATGCATCTTCCATCTGCAAAAAATTAGCTTCCGTGATGGCATGTTCCTCAATAGCTTCCTCAGCGGCCAAAGAGTCGGCTAGATCATCGATTAGATCTTTATGATACTTAGACGCCCCACGAGTCAGTTGCTTTAACCACAACCTTTTGGACACGGCATATAAAAATGTCTGTAGCTTACTGCTCAGTTCGAAGTTGCCCCGCGTTACCCGATCATAGAGTACCATAACGGTTTCCTGAAAGATATCCTGGGCTTCTTCTCGGCTACCCTGATTATTGATAATCATCTTCGCGATCGGTGGGAAATACAGCTTATACAATTTCTGTATAGCTAAATTGTTGCCCGCTTCGATGCCACGAAGGATTTCTAAATCAATATTGATATCGCTGTTATCCTTGCTCACTTATTAATACCTTTCTAGTCAAATAGTAACCTATTATAAACGGTTTTTTTTTGATTTTTGTACAGGCAAACACTGAAACAGCTCACCTGCCGGTTTTAAAGATAAAAAAAAGCTCTCGGGGTGTATGAGAGCTCCTGTGTATTTTTTTATTATTGCTAGTGATAAGATCCTCTTCTACTTCCGGGTTTCGTTTTGCCCTGTGCAGGGCCAAAAACGTTGCCTACCATGGTCATTGCACAACGAAATCCAGTCATGGCGTTTGATTCATCTTGTTGCATAAATCGGCGTGTTGCAGGGTTTAACCAGTAAGCGCGATCATTCCACGAACCTCCTTTAAAGACACGGCTTTTGTTGTTGATTAATGTTGTTTTTCCGTAAAGCTCTTTCATCTCCTCATCTTCAGATCCGCGGGCATCATACGCGTAGGTGCTCGTTGCATCAGCGCCATTTGCCGCTTGCAACTCTTCCCAAGTTTGCTTACGAGGTGCTTTAGCCGGCACTTTGATCGGGCGACCATATTTATCTTTTGCCAACAACCGGCCTTCAGCATCTTCGTATTTATTATCCATAAATACGTTACCGCGGAACGGGTTGAAATCTTCAAAATCTTCATAGGATAATTGACGATAGACGTCGTTTACCCACTCGTTAACGTTTCCGGCCATATTGTACAAACCGAAGTCATTCGGCGCATAGCTCATCACAGGAACAGTGATATCACCACCGTCATTTAAATCACCAGCAACGCCCATATTATTACCACTCGTAATTTTGAAGTTGGCCAACATACGCCCTTGATTTTTACGGCGATCCGAACGTACGCCCAAACCGCTCCATGGATAAGTGCGGCTATTTTCGATATTTCCTTCAACAGTATTGCCTATTAGGCCCAAAGCCGCATATTCCCATTCGGCTTCGGTTGGCAAGCGGTACGGTTGTTTTAATATGCCGTCTTCCATTCTTACGGTACGACGTGCATCGGCTTCTGCACCCGGACGATTGTCTTTTGGCAAACGTGGTCCGTCAATCCCTTCGCCTTTCAATTGGCCGTTGAGGTAAATTTCCGTATTAAATGCATCGCCTGTTGTGTTTTGTTCGGCGCGGGTTTTGTAGTCTACGAGCATGCCCGACTGGCGAAGGACATTTTCATTCACGCGGTCTGTACGCCATTGGCAATATGCATTGGCTTGTTCCCAACTTACACCCACTACTGGATAGTCCTGAAAGGACGGATGCCGAAGATACAAGTTAACATAAGGCTCGTTGTAAGATAGCGAGTGGCGCCAAACCAACGAATCTGGTAACGCATCGTAATATAATTTGCCATCTTCCGGAAAATTCTGTGCTATCCAATGCAAATATTCCAACCAGTCGGCATTAGAAACTTCAGTTTCATCGATGTAAAACGAGGCGACGGTCACTCTTCTTTTAAGATTGTCGTGCGCAAAGCCCAGATCTTCGTTCAAACTGCCACCCATAACAAACGTCCCGCCTTCCACAGCAACCAAACCAGGTCCGGGCGTTTCTTTCACTTTTCTGTTTATTTGTAGACCACCGTTATGTGGGTCGTTGTACGCAACACCTGTTTTTGGCGATAAATCCTTGGATTTTTTGCTCTTGCAAGAAGAAAAGGCCGTTATTGTACTTAAAATTATTACCCACGCAACTACTGTTCTCATAATAAAATGATCTTTTGACATCATAAATCAGCACGATGAATTTTCTAGCCAAAAGTAGTAAATAAATATTATTATGTCTATAGTACAGCTATTAAATGCGGCTTTTTACGTAACAGCAAATTGAAATGTCTAATAAATGCTCTTTTTATCCGACAGATTGTAAATAAATAAAGCGTGGTAGGCTATTAATGCATAATTTAGCCACGTATGAAAATTAAAGTAGGATTTGGTTTTGACGTCCACCAAATGAAAGAAGGACATCCCTTTATTGTCGGCGGCGTAGATTTGGAACATCACGCCGGTGCTTTCGGACATTCGGATGCCGATGTGTTGGTGCACGCGATTTGTGATGCCATTCTCGGTGCGGCAAACCTGGAAGATATTGGTTATCACTTTGCTAATACGGATCCGCGTTGGAAGGGGATAAGCAGTCTTATTTTATTGAAAGAATGCGTAAGGTTGGTTGCTGAAAAAGGATACGAATTGGGCAATATTGACGCCATGTTGGTGTTGGAAGCACCGAAGATCAAGCCGCATATACCGGCGATGAAAGAACAAATCGCCAAGGTTACCGGGCTTGACGTCGATGATATCTCCATCAAAGCCACAACAAATGAAACAATGGGCTTTATCGGTCGGCAAGAAGGCGTGGTTGCTTATGCGGTTTGTCTTATCGCGAAGGTTTAGATCGTTGAAAATAAATATAGGCGATGACTAATGCCGTCATCGTCATGAATCCGCCCATGATAAAGGGTGCGCCCGGGAAATAATATGGCGTATTTTCTTTTGTGAAAAATGCAAAGAGATTACTCATCAACAGCGGACCGAATATAGCCGTCAAGCTGATGATGGGCGCAATACCACCTTGGATCTGCCCTTGCTCATTGGTGGGCGTTAAGTTAGAGACCAAACTTTGCATCGCCGGGCCGCCGATGCCGCCACAAACGTAAATCACGCTGTACGCAAATAACATCCAAGTGGATGGTGCCAAACCAATCAAAGGCAAGGCAAGCGTATTGCAGAAAAGACCAATTAAGACCGCATTTGCCAAGCCCAATTTTGGAATAACTACGCGTAGTAAACCGGCTTGCACAATGGTAAGCAAGATGCCGATAAATCCGAGCGATATGCCCACCATCTTTTCGTCCCAGTTGAACTTTTCCATGGTGTAATAAGACCACGTGCTTTGCACTGCATGCGCGGATAAATTGACTAAAAAAATACAGCTTACCAAGGCATAAATTTGCGGATAGCGGCGCATGTGTCGAAAGGCGCCAATTGGATTGGCGTTTTTCCAGAAAAAGCCTCGCCTATTTTCTTTTGGTAACGATTCGGGCACGACAAAGTAGCCGTAGACGAAATTGATCAGACTTAATGCGCCGGCGGCAAAGAAAGGGATTCTCGGGCCAAACTGTCCAAGTAAACCTCCTATCACGGGCCCGATGATGAAGCCCAGTCCGAAGGCTGCGCCTAACAAACCGAAATTTTGTGCTTTTTGCTGTGGCGTGCTGATATCGGCGATGTACGCTGCCGCAACCGTGTGGCTCGCTCCCGTAACGCCGGCTACCAACCGCCCGATGAACAGCCAGGCGATTGATGGCGCAAAACCCATTAACACGTAATTGATGCAAAAACCAAGTAGGGAGAACAGCAACACAGGTCGCCTGCCGTAACAATCGCTTAGGTTGCCCAATACCGATGCAAAAATAAACTGCGTAAAGGCGTAGCAAAACATCAACCATCCACCATAGCGCGAGGCGTCACTTAGTCCGCCGTGGATCAGTTCCTTGATTAGCGAAGGCAAAACCGGAATAATGATGCCCAAGCCTATCGTGTCGATAACGACGGTTAAAAAGATAAAGAATAAACCTGATTTGTTTTTATGCAACATAGCGACATCAAGGTAATTAACCTCTAATATTTTTCAAAGTAATGTTTTAATTTGTAGTCTTACAAATAAATGTTCCTCCAAATCTTTCCGCACAGTTGTCGCTTATAAATCGAGGTAGAGCTATTGCTGATTTTTTTGAAAAACTTCCTGCTGAAGTTGTATTAATATTGATATTTTTGTGTCATTGCTTGATGAAAATAAAAACCTAAAGGGTATGTTAATTGCATGAAATTAAATAGCCAACATATGACGTGGATACGGCAGTTGTTTGTCTTTTGTTTAGGGCTAACATTCTTCTTGCTGTCATCTTGCCGGATGAACGGCGGCGCTTCCACCCATGCAAAAAAAAGTGGTAAAGATAGTTTAAAGACCGATTTTTTTCAAAATTTCACCGCGAAATATAATATTCTCCACCACGCTAATTTGATGCTCGATGCCGAACGAAAGGCGGTATTCTTGGCGACGGATAAAAATTACCAGGTGCGTCTGACCGTATTTGATGAACCAACTGCTACAGGCGATCCCCATCAAGCGATGGATTCCCTGATTCAAAAAGCTTACAAAATTGTTAACGAAAAGCAAGCTAGTAAATACATCAACGATGCGTATTTCTTGATAGGTAGAGCTTATTATTTTAAAGGAGCCTATTATACTGCTGTGGAGTTTTTCGACCAGCTAACAAAAGATAACAGTAACCAGCAAAAATCTTTTAGCGCTTTGGCCTATGCGTGGAAATCAAGAGCCCTCTTGCAAATCAATAAAGCAGCTGCTGCGGGTAAGGCCGTGGATTCGGCTTTTATGTTTTTGGATGATGATAAAGCAACGCGCACATTTATCCATGCGGCGAAAGCGAACTATTTGATTCGTACAGGCGAGGAGATGGCGGCAATTCCGTATTTGGAGTATGCCATAGCATCCAATAAGCAGCGAATGGATGATGCTCGGTGGACTTTTTTATTGGCGCAATTGTATCGAGACAAAGGTGAAAAAGAAAAAGCGCAGCGTGGATTTTTTGCCATATCCAACGGGAATGTGCCTTTCGATATGGCATTTGAGGCTGCCCTACAGGCCGCTTTCCTGCAAGGAAATGATCCAGCACATACCGTTGCACAGCGTGTTAAGCCTTTTCGAGCAATGTTAAAGGAAGGAAAAAATGAGGGTTATCAAGATCAGATTCTCTATGAAATGGGTAAGGTTTTCCTAAACACGGGAGACGAACAGCAGGCAATGCGCTTGTTTCAACAATCGCTGCAAAAGAACCGAACGAACGTTTTTCAGGTGACGGACACCTATCTTACGATCGCCGATTATTTCTTTGAAAAAAAACAATATCGAAAAGCGCAATTGTACTACGATAGTACCGCTACGGTGCTGCCGCCTACTTACACCGATGTTAATAAAATCAGGAGAAAACTTGCTTTTATGGGCGAACTGACGCCTTTATACGAGGAAAACCTTTGGCAAGATACCTTGCTGACGCTCGCAGAGCTGGATGAGCAAGCACGCCTAAAAAATATAGATGCTTACGCGGCTGCGGCACTTGCGGCTGTTAACCGAGGGCGGCAAGAAACGCCGACAACTGGTAAGGCAAAAAAAATAAAGCAGGCTACTTCGGAAAATACAGCGATAAACAACGCCTTGCTTCCCGATGCGCCGATAAACACCGCTGTCGCGCGCGGCAATACCTTCTATTTCAACAATCCGGATGCGCTGCTTTTGGGCGCTGCAGAATTTAAACGTAAATGGGGAAATCGGCAGTTGAAAGATGATTGGCGCTTCGTTAAAGACCATACCCCGCGTTTGAGCGAAACCCGCGCCGTGGCCGTTGTCGAAACGGCGTCGCCTCTAGGGCAGGATACGTTAAATGAATTGGCGCTTTTGGAGGTGTATCGACAGAAGTACCTTGATTCGCTGCCGCTTACAGCAGATGAAGTTGCCCGTAGGGAAAAAATAGTGCACGATAATATGATCGTTATTGGCAATATTTATCGTGATTATACGCGCGATATGCAAGAGGCTATCCGTGCGCACGAGCTGTTTATCGCGCGTTTTCCAAACGCTACCGCCGCCGCGGAGATTTATTATGCGTTGTTTACGATGTACGAGGCTATAGACCCATCGAAAAGTTTGCATTATAAAAATCGATTAATCGAGCAATTTCCCCATACTATCCATGCATCTTTAGCAAAAGATCGTTACTATCTGGATAAAGTAAATCGCGACAAGCGTCTATTAGATCGTGCATTTGAGCAATTATTTAACTTGTATGTGGCAGGCGATCATGTTGCGGTAATTAAACAGGCAAATGACGTGTTGGAGGGCACTTCGCTGCAGCACGGCATGGCCGCCCAGATTGCGTATTTAAAGGCTTTGGCGATTGGTCGTGTTGGTCGCTTAACGGATTTTACTTTCGCCTTGGAGCAGATTGTTACGAAGTATCCAGACGACAGTTTAGTTGTGCCGTTGGTTATTGAACATCAAAGTTTTATCGCAAATAATCCAAGCTTGTTCACGCATCGAGTCAATGCTTTGCAGGATAAAGATAACTTGCGGATAGCTTTTGTGGAGGAGCCAAGCATGACGCCTTGGCCCGCGTTGTTTATTGACGGCGATTACCGGACGGCTGAAGCCATCAAAAAACCAGATCAACCAATCGTCGAGCTGCCTAAAGATGTTGCGCCGCCACAACCAGCTGCGAAGCCTGTTGAAAAGCGGCTGGAAATCGAGCTGCTCCTGGCTAATGAACGTGAAAAAGGCGCCAACACGATAGCTGTTGCGAGCGTAGATAAAGCAAGCGGACTGCAATTAGTAAAAAAGGAGGCACAGTACAGGGCTATTTTGACTAGTAATGAGGCCGAGGAACTGCTAGATGAGCAAGCCGGAGGAGCGCGTGTTGAATTGGATCTGATGGAAAGCGGATCGCTGGCGCTTGTGGGTGAAAATTATGCGCGGAAGCAGTCTATCCAACTGGGCACAAAAGCAGTTGATGTTGGCTCATTGAAAATCGATTTCGGTCCGAATGAATACCGCGACAAAAAGCTGTTTCCCGATACGGCAACGTATTATTTTGTCGTTAATGTGCTTGATCCGCGTGTCAACCTCGCACCTAGTCGCTACGGTATAGGGCAATTTAACCGTTCGCGATACGCACGAACCGCAATCAATCACCAGTTGAAATTGGTGAATGCTGAAAATCAATTATTATTTGTTGGTCCCTTCGAAACTTTTGAAGAAGTTAAAACTTATGAAACGAGAATCTTACCTTTGCTTTCTGAAATCATGAAAGTGCCACAAGAAGATTACAATAGTTTTGTGATAACAAGTGTGGTGCTTGGCACGTTAACTGATGGGATACAAATTAAGAATTACCATCAGGTATATATAGAGCAATAAATCGTATTTAAAATGCTATGAAGAGAGAATCAAAGCAAACTAAATTGAAAGATGAAGATATCAAACGCTACACATTCAATTTTTGGAAAATATTAATAGCCCTTATTTTATTAGGGGTCATCTTTATAGCGAGTGTTCGTTTTGGTGTCTTCGGTAAGTTACCTTCCTTCGAAGAATTGGAAAATCCAAAGAGCAACCTTGCTTCGGAAATTCTTTCCGATGATTTAAGCGTATTGGGTACGTACTACAAGCACAATCGTTCCAATGTAAAGTATAGTGAGCTGTCGCCTTATTTGGTTCAGGCGCTGATATCTACTGAAGACAAACGTTTCTACGATCATTCGGGTATCGATTATTCCCGTACCATTACGTCGGTTTTTCATACCATCCTGGGAAATAAACAAGGCGGAAGTACGATAACGCAACAATTGGCGTTAAACCTGTTTTCGGAGCGTCGTGAAAGAAACACGTTTAAGCGCGTGATGCAAAAATTTCAGGAGTGGATCACGGCCGTTCGGTTAGAGCGAAGTTATACGAAGGAAGAAATCATTACTATGTATTTTAATACGGTGGATTTCGGCTATAAAAATACCTATGGTATTAAATCTGCCGCTCGCACGTTTTTCAGTACAACTCCAGATAAGCTATCGCCGGAAGAAGCCGCCATCTTGGTCGGTATGTTGAAAGGACCATCACTATATTCTCCGGTTAAATTTCCGGATAACGCCATGGTTAGAAGAAATACCGTATTGAATAATATGGCGGACCAAAATTTTCTTACATCAGAAGAATTGGCAAAAGCGAAAAGCACGCCGATCAACCTTAAGTTGCGTATATCCAACTACGGGGAAGGACTCGCGCCATATTTTAGGGCGGTGCTGAAGGAGGAAATAAAGAAAGAATTTCAACGGTTGTCTATCACAAAAGCGGATGGCACGCCTTACGATTTGGATCGTGACGGCTTAAAAATCTACACGCCGATAAATTACGCCATGCAGCAGTATGCCGAGGAAGCGCAGAAAGAGTGGATGGCGAAGCTACAACGTGATTTTGATCGGCAATATCGCAACGCAGATCCATTCCGTGGCGAGAATGCCAAATTATTGGTAGCCGGTATGCGCCGCTCAGATCGCTATCGCGTGTTAAAAGATGCGGGGCTTTCGGAAGAAGAAATCAAGAAAGAGTTTGAAAAGAAGGTGCCGATGTCGCTGTTTACGTATAAAGGAAATATCGATACGGTTATGACACCGATGGATTCCATTCGTTACAACAAATTGTTTTTGCGAAACTCGGTGATGTCGATGGAGCCAAAAACCGGCCATATCAAAGCTTGGGTCGGCGGCGTCAATTTTGAACATTTCAAGTTCGATCAAGTAAAACAAGGTAAAAGACAAGTTGGTTCAACGGCCAAGCCATTTACTTACGCAACGGCGATAGATAATGGTTATTCTCCTTGTTTCACGGTGCCTAATCATATGCAAACGTATGGTAACTGGACGCCTCGCGGAACAACGCAAGGTGGCGACCCGATCACATTATCCAATGCATTAAAATATTCGCAAAACTTTGCGACCGCCTACGTTATTAATGAGGTTGGCGCAGCAAATGTTGCTTCTTTAACCAAAAAAATGGGAATCACATCGGATGTGCCTAATTACCCGTCTATTTCGCTAGGCGCGTATGAAGCATCTGTTTTCGATATGGTTGGTGCTTATTCAGCATTTGTTAATCATGGAACGTGGATTGAGCCAACGATGATTTTGCGGATTGAAGATAAAAACGGTACGCCAATTTATGAACGTACACCCAAAGTCGTCAAGGCGATCAACAGCGAATCGGCTTACATTATGGTTAACATGCTGAAAGGCGTGGTTGATGGCGGTACGGGCTCGCGCGTGCGCCGCGCTGAATACGGCGGGTTAACGAATCCGATGGGCGGAAAGACGGGTACGACGAATGACAACTCCGATGCCTGGTTTATCGGTGTAACGCCCGATCTGGTGACCGGCGTGTGGACCGGAGCAGAAGATCGCGGTATTCGCTTTTACAGCATGGCTTCTGGCCAGGGAGCGTCGGCTGCATTGCCAATCTTCGGTTTGTATATGCGTAAAGTGTACAATGATAAAAAACTCGCTTACACGCAAGATGACTTTCCATTGCCTCCTGGCGGTTTGACACGGGAGATTGACTGTGGAAAATATGTGCCTTTCTATGGTACACCGTCCGAAGAAGGGCAACTGGATGACGACAGGCTAGGTTTTTAGTATTCGACGATATTAAATAATTGCCGAACAGGAATTTTTAACGAAATTTGTTGTTCGGCATTTTTTTATGGATATGAGTTTATTTGATTATAAAGAAGAGTTAAAGAAAATACCACACAAGCCTGGTGTTTATCAGTATTTTGATAAGCAAAATGAGCTGATATACGTTGGCAAGGCAAAAGATCTTCGAAATAGGGTAGGCTCTTATTTTGTCAATGACAATCAGCTAAACAGTAAAACCAGGGTACTGGTGCGTAAAATAAACCGCATCGCTTTTACCATCGTTGATACCGAGATCGATGCTTGGCTTCTCGAAAATAACCTCATCAAAAAGCATAAGCCGCGCTATAATGTGATGCTCAAGGACGATAAAACCTATCCTTGGATCGTCATCAAGCACGAGCATTTTCCACGTATCTTCTGGACCCGTAAATATATCAAAGATGGATCTCGGTATTACGGTCCATACGCTTCGGTCGGAATGATGCATATTATCCTGGATATGATCCGCGAATTGTTTCCTTTGCGTACTTGTAATCTCAATCTAGCACCAGAAAATATTGCGAAAGGCAAGTATAAAGTCTGTTTAGAATACCAGATTGGCAACTGTAAAGGGCCGTGCGAGGGCTACCAGTCGGAAGAAGATTATGGACAAAATTTATCCGATATCAAAGATATTTTGAACGGGAAGATTTCGGTCGTCACCAATAGGCTTAAAAGCCAAATGCAAGCAGCGGTTGCGGATTTGAATTTCGAGGTTGCGCATAAGTTTAAGAATAAGTTGGATAAATTGTCCAATTACCAAAGCAAATCTACTGTTGTTAGCTCATCCATCACGAATGTGGATGTATTTAGCATCGCTTCCGATGAAAGTTACGCGTTTGTTAACTATCTTAAGGTTGCGCATGGTGTCGTGATTCAGACGCAGACCTTGGAAATGAAAAAGCGGCTGGACGAATCGGAAGAGGAGCTTCTTGCGTTGGCGATTCCAGAGATACGTAGCCGGTTTAAGAGCACCTCGAAGGAAATTATTGTACCTTTTGATATCCACATTGAGGAGAACAACGAGTTTAAGTTCACCATCCCGAAGCTTGGAGAGAAGAGAAACCTTTTAGACTTATCGCTTAAAAATGTCGCTTACTTTAAGAAAGAGCGGATGTTGCAATACGAACGGTTGAATCCGGAGATTAAAACCGAGCGTATCTTACACCAAATGCAAAAAGATTTGCGGTTGAATGTTCTGCCACGGCATATCGAGTGTTTTGATAACTCGAATATTCAGGGGAATTATCCTGTTTCTGCCATAGTTGTTTTCAAAGATGCCCGTCCTTCTAAAAAAGACTATCGTCACTTCAACGTGAAGACGGTAATCGGACCGAATGATTTTGCGACAATGGAGGAAGCTGTTTTTAGGCGTTATAGACGACTTTTGGATGAAGACCAGGAATTGCCACAGCTTATCATCATTGACGGCGGTAAAGGACAACTGGGCGCCGCGCTGAAAAGCTTAAAGCTATTAGGTATTGAAAAGAAAGTGACTGTTATCGGTATTGCAAAACGTTTGGAAGAACTTTATTACCCGGGCGATCAATATCCCTTGTATTTAGATAAGAAATCGGAAACACTGCGGATAATCCAACATTTACGGGATGAGGCACACCGTTTTGGTATTACCTTTCACCGTAATCAGCGTAGCCGAAAAACGTTTGTTTCCGAATTAGAGAATATTCCAGGCATTGGAAAAACATCTGTAGAGAAATTGCTAAAGACGTTCAAGTCGGCAAAAAAAGTAAAGGAAGCTAGCGATGATGATTTAGGAAAAGTGCTTAACCTGAAGCAGGTTAAGGCACTTCGCTTGTATTTTGCGGATCAATCTTCGTAGCCGAATTTTTTCAGGTAGTTCTTTTTGCTGCGCCAGTCGGGAATAACTTTCACAAATAGCTCTAGAAAAACTTTTCCGCCGATAAATTCTTCCATGTCTTGGCGGGCATAGGTGCCTACTTTTTTGATCATGGCTCCGGCCTTTCCGATGATGATATTTTTTTGGGAATCACGCTCTACAATGATTTCAGCTGCAATTTTAGTAATATTTGCCTCTTCCTTATAAGCTGTAACAACGACTTCCGTGCTGTATGGAATCTCTTTGTCGTACAATTTAAAAATCTTCTCCCGAATCATTTCGGCAACGAAAAAACGCATGTTTTTGTCCGTTAATTCATCTTTCTCGTAGTAGGGCGCGTGTTCAGGCAACTTTTCCTTGATATATTCCATGATTCCTTTTACACCATGATCAAGCAATGCAGAGATCGCAAATATGGCATCTGGATTAAGCTTTTCTTTCCAGAACGCGATTTTACTCATGACCTCTTCTTCCGATGATTTATCAATTTTGTTGATTAATACAGCTACGGGCGACGAGGTTTTGCGAAGTTTCTCGATAACGTCGTTTTCATCGTATTTCTCGTGGATGTCGGTAACAAACAAAATGACATCAGCATCAATTAATGACCCTTGAACGAAATTCATCATCGATTCCTGTAAGGAATAGTTAGGTTTTATCACGCCGGGCGTGTCGGAAAACACGATTTGATGGTCATCATCGTTTACAATACCAATAATTCGATGCCGGGTAGTTTGCGCTTTTGGCGTAATAATAGACATCTTTTCACCTACTAATGAGTTCATTAAGGTAGACTTTCCTGCGTTGGGTTTTCCGATGATACTTACAAATCCTGCTTTGTGCGACATTTTATCTTGTTTTTATTTGGAATACAAAGAAACAAATAATATCTTTGTACTCCAATTAAACGGAATGTTATCTTGCGCTGAGGGCATCAAAAAGCGTAATTTTAGTAAAAAAAACATTTCGGTTGGAACAGCTTACTCGCTTGTTAACGACAAGTTTGTTCTGGGTTGGATACGAAAGAAAGATAGCACAGGAAGAGCGCGATGCTCTACTTTAGATAAAGTTGAAGATATATTGCGGGATGGAGCAGTTGGTAGCTCGTCGGGCTCATAACCCGAAGGTCATCAGTTCGAGTCTGGTTCCCGCTACTACGAGCTAAGTGTCAAAGCTTAGCTCAACGAAATTAAAATCGGCGAAACGCGAGGTTTAGCTGTTAACAAAATATATTGCGGGATGGAGCAGTTGGTAGCTCGTCGGGCTCATAACCCGAAGGTCATCAGTTCGAGTCTGGTTCCCGCTACATAGCAACCCTGAGGAAACTCGGGGTTTTGCATTTTATAACCATTTGATTAGCTCGATTCTGCGTGCGCCTCGTATCAAGTCAACCTTTCGGAAGAGGATTAATAAGTTGAAGTCAACGATAGTGGTCTGGCTTTTAATTCCAGCGCAATTGCTTCATTACAGTCTTTTCACGTTGTTTATATGTAAATACCCTCCAGCAGATTAAAAATGTTTATCATATGCTGGTAGAAATAGTTGACCTTGCGGCGGTTACTCTAAATGCCTATTGTAACACTCGCAGGAAAATAAGAAATTTCTCGTACTGCCGATGTGGCACCAGCTCCTTTTGCATTTAGAGAAGGCCAGTCATAACAATATATAAGATAACGTAAGAAAGCCCGCTAACGCAGGCTTCTAACTAAACTAAACAATGAAACGTCTCCCGACGTGTCTTATATTGAAACAAAAATCTATAATTAATATTTTGGATAACTTGTTACCACTTTACTTACTTTCCAGCCTTCTTCGCTTTGGTTCAGCGTGATGTAATCCACGCGTGTAAAGTTTTCAAATTTCATGGTTGCTTTTGCTACGCAAGCCTGACCGCTTTCGTCGAGTATTTCATACGTTGTTTCGCAATCAAACTGTATACCCTTGTGTGCTTTTAAAAATGCCGTGTACTCTTTTTTGTTAAAGCTATCGCCATTTGCGGAATTACGATATTCAAAATCGTCGGCAAAAAGAAACTTGTTTAGATCTGTGCTACCCAATGTTGTGGCCTCCAGATAGGTCGTCAAAATTTTTGCCGTAGCAACATGTTTTAATGGGTTGAAATTTTCCGCTGCAAATGAGCTAAATGTAGCAATCATAAGTAGTGTAGTAGCGATGGTTGTTAATGTCTTTTTCATGGTTGTGTGTGTAATATTTTATTAGCTATGCTATGTTTTGTTTTATTATTTGATGATTCAAAAGTAGGTGTGATCGTTTATTTATCGAAAATCAATTAGACTAACGAAGGTAATTTCTCGGTGAATAGCGGAAAATATTCGGTGAAAAATTTGCCGGCAAGTCAGCACATCTGTTGTGCGTGAGTTTTGTATTTCTGTACTGCATGCCAAAGGAGATACAAAGGCATTGCCAATTTGCTTAATGCGTTGATAATTAATTGTTTTTGCTTTTATCTGTAGCGGCTGTCCGTCCGTTTACGTACAACACATTGTTCGTAATCGAACAGATTTAATTTCTCCGTACCGAACTGGTTAGATAATTCTTCTTCTGCCTGCTATTTTTTGCCTACGCCTTTGTTAGTTTAACGAAAAATAGTGCAATCGATTGATCTGTTTTGTTATTTCAGTATAGAAAAATTTATACCTAAGTTTATTATTGAACTTAAATATGTAGTATGAAAAATTCAATTAAACTTCTCGCTTTACTGAGCCTATTTTTCCATGTGATGGTCTCCTGTGCGAAAATACAAGATGTAGCGGTCGCCAACGTTTCGACGAGCGCACAAGTCAATAGCAGTTCTTATGAAGTAGCCTTGGCAGGGAATGCATTTGTCACATCTCGGCCCACAGGTGCCAGCGAGATCATTAACAATGCTGGTCTTGCGAACTGGAATAACGCCGCTACCATCATTAGTATTTATTTTCGTGTAGAGCATGCGGGTGATGTTCAATTAAAGTTGAAAGCTAAAGTAGCGCCTGCAAACAATTCCAGTAAAATTAAGGTCGCAATCGGCAACACCGCCAGGGAGATTGATTTAGCCGGTGCGGATTTCAAAGATTACGATTTGGGAACATTCACCGTGCAAGCGGGCTATGTCAAAGTAGATTTGCAAGGTGTTTCGAAAACTGGTGGATATTTCGCCGACGTTTCGCATTTGCTGGTGAGTGGAGCTGCTTCCGCAAATTTACTGTATGCGAATGATCCTGCGTATTACTATTGGGCTCGTAGAGGTCCATCCAGCCACATGCAATACACGATTCCGACGAACGAGCCTGTGCAGTATTATTATGGTGAAATGACCGTGCCCGTGGGAGAAGACGCTATTGGTTCCTATTTTATGAGTAATGGTTTTAGCGAAGGTTATTTCGGTATTCAAGTCAATTCATCCACCGAGCGTAGAATCTTATTTTCGGTTTGGAGCCCGTATAGTACAGATAATCCTAATGAAATACCCGAAAATCAACGGATAACGCTGAATAAAAAGGGGCAAGATGTGTACACCGGCGAATTTGGTAACGAAGGGTCTGGCGGACAAAGCTATTTACGTTATAATTGGACTGCTGGAACAACGTATAAGTTTCTATTAAAAGGCCAGCCAGACGGTACTGGATCTACGGACTTTAGCGCATGGGTATATTTAGAAGACAAAGGTGGTTGGTTTCTGATTGCCAGCTTTAAAAGACCTCAACTTTCAAAATATTTAACAGGATTTTATAGCTTCTTGGAGAACTTCAATCCTAATGAAGGCTATATCGATCGTAAAGTCAATTTCACGAATCGCTGGGTGCGCACTGCTGCTGGTAATTGGCTACCTGTAAATGCAGCACGCTTTACTGTTGATGCAACCTATAACGCACGTCAGCGTATTGATGCCATCGGCGGTGTTGAGAATAATAAGTTTTACTTACGTATGGGTAGTTTTTTCTCGACTGTAGTCGCTCCAAACAGCAATTTTTCGGTTCAAGCGCCAACTGTAGCTCCGGTTATTGATTTTAACTCCTTGCCTTAGTGTAAATTTTAGCGAATCTTGTTGAAAAGTCAGTCATTTGCGATTATTGACGGACATTTGCGATAATAAATCTCAAAATCAACGATCGAGCGTTCACGAGCTACGCTTTATATCCAGTAAAAATGTTGAAAAAGCTGTCTCCCCCTATAACGGAGATAGCTTTTTTGTTTTTATGAGGTAAGCGCAACCGTTTGCTTTATTTTGCGCAATCGTTTTCGTTGCTTATGCTTTTTTTTCTTCTCTTAGAATCGTTTACCTTGCGATTGGCTAGATTATGTAATCTACTAGTTAAAACCTTAAAGTAATTTTATGATAAAGAGATTTACAAGACCTTTTTTCATTACCAAGACTGCTGGGTTGGGGATAGCATGTGTGTTGATGGTTGCGGTTTCAACCAATGATTCGCTAGCACATCCGGCAATAGGTTATGGTAATACTGTATTGCAGCAGCAAGTGAATGGACGGGTTACATCAACCAATGGTCCGGTATCAGGTGTTACCGTGTCCGTGCAGGGAAATCCAGGTATTTCGACATCGACAGACGATGAAGGCCGTTTCACGATTCCGGCGGTAAATGGGACTGTGCTCGTTTTCACCGCGGTAGGCTACACGACGCATACACAAACGGTTACAGGAAGTACACTTGCTGTATCCCTAACGTTTTCGGACCAGGCTTTAGAAGAAGTCGTCGTAACCGGCTATGGTGCGCAAAAACGCGAAAATATTTCGGCTTCCGTAGCTGTCGTCGATCAGAAAAAACTGAAAGATACGCGATCGCCGAATATTTCCAACCTGTTGCAAGGTAAAGCGCCCGGCGTAGATGTGGTGAATGGCTCGGGGCGTCCCGGTGCACAGGCAAATATCCGGATTCGCGGTCGAAACTCCATTTCGTCCAGTACATCTCCACTTTGGGTCGTTGATGGGGTTATTATGCATGGTATGCCGAATATCAACCCTAACGACGTCGAATCCATTTCCATTTTAAAAGATGCGGCAGCGACGGCTCAGTACGGTTCCCGCGGAACGAACGGTGTGGTAGTCGTTACAACTAAACGCGCACTCGAAGAAGGCGATGGGACCTTTTCCGTCAATTTGTTAACCGGCGCCAGCCGTTTCAATCAAGGGAATTTCCGGTTAATGAACGCTCAACAGCTTTGGGATGTTTATCAAAGTTTTAACAACCCAACAGTAATTCCTGAAAACATCACGGCTGATGTTGTCAATACGGATTACAATTGGTTAAAGAATGGCACACAAGCCGGCGCGTTAAATGATCTTAGCGCTACGTACGTTGGGCGGACAGAAAAAACATCGATTTTCGCGAGCGCCAATTATTATGGCGAACAAGGGTCTGTTAAAGGTTACGATTATGAGCGGATCACTGGTCGTTTAAATATTGATCACAAGCTAGCCGACCGGCTGACGTTTAAACCCAAATTGAATGCGTCATACACAACAACGGAAAATAGACAACATTCGCTCTACGATATGTACCTCAATATGCCCTGGGACGATCCTTATAATGCCGACGGAACGATAAAAAACCCGGTAGCCGGAGGAATAACCTGGTATGGACGCGACAATCGAAATTACCTTTACGATTTGCAATACAATTACAGCAATCAACAGATTTTTGATATTCAGTCTAATCTTGACTTTTCTTACCGGATATCTGATCGCTTCACGTTCGAGTCGATGAACAACTTGACTTATTATAATTCAACTGGAATGGGGTATTCCGATCCACAGTCGAACGCTGGATTAAGCAATATAGGATCTGTATCGCAATCTTCAGCGAAACGTATCACGCGATTTTTTAACCAGATGCTAAAATATCAAGAATCATTTGGTAAGCATACCGTATCCGGTTTCGTGGCTTACGAGTATTCCGATTATGTGTACACTAGTGTAGGGGCAACTGGTAGGGGAATTGCTCCCGGATCGGAAATTCTTGATAATGCCGCTGACTTTTTAAGTATGGGTGGTACGAAAAACGATTACGCTTTTCAATCTGGTTTAATCCAGGGAACCTATAGTTATGATGATCGATACAACGTGCAGGCATCGTTTCGGGTAGACGGATCATCGCGATTTGGTCGCGATAATCGCTACGGAAGTTTTTACGCGCTTAGTGGCGCCTGGAATGTGCACAATGAAGCCTTTTTCAAAACCGACATGATTAATCGACTACGACTTCGTGCTTCTTACGGCCAGGTAGGTAATATCCCGAATGCATTGTATGCTTCTTATTCCTTGTATACGCTAGACGGTCAGTACAATAGCCAACCTGCCGCTACACAGGGCCAATACCAAAACCTGAATGTCGGTTGGGAAACATCAAAAGATGCAAATATTGGCTTGGAAATCGGTTTGTTAAATCGCTTCAACGTAAGTATAGACGCCTATAATAAAAATACAGATGGCTTATTGTATAATGTGCCCTTTCCAGCTACAGCAGGCTGGTCAAATTATTGGCTGAATATAGGCGGTATCAGAAACCGCGGAGTTGAATTAGCGGTGTCTGCCGATGTATTTAACCCAGAAAGCGCTTTTCAGTGGAATTTAGGCGTCAATATCTCACACAACCGCAATCGAATCATTGCATTACGGGATGGTAATGATATCAACAGCGGCTTAAAAAGATTTTCCGAAGGAAGAGATATAGATTCCTGGTATATGCGCCAATGGGCGGGCGTGAATGCCGAAAATGGCGCGCCATTATGGGAAGTGGTAAATAATGAAACAGGAGAAGTTACCACTACTTCCAACTACAATCAGGCAACACTTCAATTTGTTGGTACCTCGACGCCAGATTATCAAGGCGGTATAAATTCCATGATGGCTTATAAAAAGTTTACGTTGGCAGCGTCGTTTGCATATCTCAAAGGTGCATATGCGTACAACGGGTCTCGCGAACTTTTTGACGCTGATGGCGCATACCCTTCCTATAATCAAATGGTTTTTCTAGATGGTTGGTCACGCTGGACACCCGATAATCCAAATGCTACCCATCCGGTAGCCGCATACAATAATAATAGCCGATCGAATGCAGTCTCCTCACGCTATTTAGAAGATGCTTCTTTTATTCGTTTGCGAAATGTAACGTTGTCGTATGATTTTGGCGATAAAATAATTAACAGATTAAAATTAAAAAACCTGAATCTTTTTGTATCGGCAGATAACCTGTGGACGGCGACAAAGTTCTCCAGTCTGGATCCGGAATCAGCCCTTTCTCCAGCAAACGCAAGTCCAGGTACTGAAGACGAAGGAAATGCAACATCGCAATACCCCGCACCAAAGCGCATTACATTTGGTTTAAACCTCTCATTTTAGCATGATGAAAATTATTAATAAAATACTATATGGACTTGCGAGCATCGCATTGCTTGCAGGTTGTTCCCTAGATAAAGAGCCTTTTACGGCATTGACCAATGAATCCATCGAGAATACGCCTGGCGCATTAGAAGCATTAAATTTAGGAAACTACCAAAGACTGAAAAGTTGGGTTGAAAATTGGCATCGCGTTACCGAGTATCCCGGAGACAATGTCGCCCTTAGCGGCACAACCACGGATAATCTGTTTTATAATTATAATTATCAACGCATTGTCAATAATGGCAGGGTGAATAGTTATTGGGAAAACTCCTATCGTATTATTGCTGGTGTCAATTCGCTATTGGCGCAGGTGGAGGAGGGGACAGATGCTGCAACCGATCAAATTATTGCGGAGAACCTCTATTTACGCGGAATGATGTACTTTTATCTGGTAAATGTTTTTGGAAGACCTTATAATCAAGATCCTACAACCAATCTCGCTGTGCCATTGCAGTTAAGTGCCGATCCTTTTGAAGTCAATGCGCGAAATACAGTGGCCGAGGTGTATGCACAAATTGAGCAAGATCTACTTCGCGCCGAGCAATTGTTTACCAATTACCGAGGAAACATCTACGGGAGTATTTATGCCGCCCAAGCGTTATTAGCGCGCGTCTATTTGTACACGGGCGACAATGCTAGCGCTATAGAATATGCAAATAAAGTGCTGAATGCTGGACAATTCTCCTTATTAAGCGGTGCAAATTATACACAGATTGCTACAGCTGCTCCGGAGAACAATCCTGAAACAATTTTTGCCATCAAGTTTGTACAAGATATTGACTACCCAGATAATGGCTGGTACACGATTGGATCGATGTATGCGACGATCGATGGGGCAGGTTGGGGCGAAATGTATGCGTCTCGAAGCTACCTGGAAGAGGTGCGCAAATATCCGGAAGATGTGAGGTACAATTTTATTAGACCAGTAGTTGTCAATGAAAACGAATTGCACGCTTACTACGTGACGGATAATTATCAATACGCAAGTGTTATCGTAACGCAAAATGGTAGCGATTACATGTATACAGATGGCGGAACCACTAGAATGTTGACAAAACGATCAAACGGTGCGGGGGCCTATCAGTATTTTATCACGATTGCCGGGCGAGAACGAAGCGTGCTTATCGATCGCCGGCTGGACAATAGAAATGGACATCTTAAATATTTTATCTTAAAATGTTCAGGTCAGCAAGGGCAAGCGCATTTGTGGTCGCCGGTTATTTTACGCTTGTCAGAAATGTACCTTGTGCGTGCAGAAGCGAATGCAAAGTTGGGTAACACGGCAGCGGCATTGGAAGATGTGAACGTGATTAGACGGCGCGCAGGAATTCCGGCGGGTGGCCTCTGGACAACGGCTAATCTCGACGGTAAGACGGCGTTAGACGTGGTTTTGGCTGAACGTAAATTGGAATTTGCCTGGGAGGGCCATCGGAAGTTTGACGTATTTAGAAATGGTTATACGCTCGATCGAAGATATCCGGGCACGCACATCGCCAATACCAATTCATTTTTGACAGTGGAACCGTCGTCAACTGCCATCGTGGAGTTTATTCCTGAACAGCAGATTGTTTTGAGTAATGGCATATTGACGCAGAATCAGTAGTCATCCGGCGATTCGCAACAGCCCGTGTTTTAAGCGGGATGTTCGTATACCGGTTACGGCTAGATGATGAAGCTGCTTTCAGCTTGTCTGGCCCATATTTGCTCATGAAAATGGCTTTGCAACATCGCAAAGCCATTTTTATAGTCAGGTCTAAATAATCGGGTATTTTATTGTAACTTTGTGGGCTTGAACAAAAAGTAAGTTGCCGTGAGGTAACGTTTTTAACACCGAATATAGTTATGGCAAATATCGTTGCAATCGTAGGGCGTCCAAACGTTGGAAAGTCCACTTTATTTAATCGTTTAACAGAGAGTAGAAAAGCTATTGTTGATGACTTTAGCGGGGTTACTCGCGACCGCCATTACGAAACGGCAGAATGGATCGGTAAAAAATTCACCGTAATCGATACGGGTGGATTTGTCCATGGATCCGACGATATATTCGAAGAAGCCATTCGTGATCAGGTGCACATCGCCATAGAAGAAGCATCCGTTATTGTATTTATGGTAGACGTCACTACCGGTATTACCGATCTGGATGATGAAATTGCCGACTTATTACGTCGTAGCTCAAAGCCTGTATACGTAGTCGCAAATAAAGTAGACCATGCTAAGCTTCACCATGATTCAGCAGAGTTTTACGCATTTGGCTTAGGTGAAATTTATAATATTTCTTCGGCAACCGGATCTGGTACAGGTGAGTTATTGGATGCGGTGGTTTCGAATTTCCCGGAGCAAGAGGAGGAAGAAGACGATGCGCTACCGAAGATTGCCATTGTTGGCCGTCCGAATGTGGGAAAATCGTCATTAACTAATGCACTTCTCGGTGTTGACAGAAATATTGTAACAGATATAGCCGGTACAACACGTGATTCTATTCGTATTCACTACAATCAATTTGGTCATGAGTTTTTGTTGATCGATACTGCCGGATTACGCCGCAAAGCAAAAGTGAATGAAGATATCGAGTTTTATTCGGTTATGCGTACCATCAAAGCATTGGAAGATTCAGACGTAGTGGTTTTGATGCTTGATGCTAATGATGGTATTGAAGCACAAGACATCAATATCTTTCACTTAGCCGAAAAAAATAAAAAAGGCGTGATGATCGTTGTGAACAAATGGGATACGATCGAAAAAGATCACAAAACGGCGAAAGAGTTTGAAGCCAAAATCAAGGAGAAAATCGCTCCTTTTACCGATGTACCAGTCGTGTTTACCTCCGTTACTGAAAAGCAGCGTATTTTCAAAGTTGTAGAGACTGCAATGGAAGTTTTTAAAAATAAAACCAAAAAAGTGAGCACATCAAAATTAAATGATGTGATGCTTAGCGTTATCGAAAACTACCCACCGCCATCCACTAAAGGAAAATACATTAAAATAAAATATGCTACGCAGTTACCGGGCAGATCGCCTATGTTTGCGTTCTTCTGTAACCTTCCGCAATATATTAAAGATCCTTATAAGCGATTCGTGGAAAATAAACTTCGCGATAACTTCGATTTCAAAGGCGTGCCTATTCAAATATTTTTTAGACAAAAGTAAGCTTGATATTTTAGCAAATTCATGGAAAACAACCTTGTTCTTTACAACACGTTAACACGAACCAAAGAAAAGTTTGAACCTTTAAATGCTCCCTTTGTCGGGATGTATGTATGCGGACCTACGGTCTATAGCGATGTACATTTAGGAAACTGTCGGACGTTTGTTTCATTCGACCTGATCTTTCGCTATTTGCTGCATATGGGTTTCAAAGTGCGCTACGTACGTAACATAACGGATGCTGGGCATTTGGAAGGCGATCGTGATGAAGGGGACGACAAGTTTGCGAAAAAAGCGAAGCTCGAACAGCTTGAGCCGATGGAAATCGTGCAGAAATATACGCTGGGCTTTCACGAAGTGCTGCGGCTTTTCAATACCTTGCCGCCCAGCATTGAGCCAACCGCTACCGGACATATTTCGGAGCAAATCGAGATGGTGAAACAGATCATCGACAACGGTTTTGCTTATGAGGCGAATGGCACCGTGTATTTCGATGTAGAAAAATATGTTAAAAAGCATGATTATACAGTATTGACCAATCGCAAGTTGGAAGATATGCTGAATAATACACGTGAACTTGGTGGGCAAGATGAAAAGCGCGGTCGATTGGATTTCGCCCTGTGGATCAAGGCAAAACCAGAACACATTATGCGTTGGCCTGCGCCTTGGAGCGTTGGTTTTCCAGGTTGGCATATCGAATGTTCCGCCATGAGCAGCAAATATCTTGGAGCGCAGTTTGATATACACGGCGGTGGAATGGATTTAGCAGCCACGCACCATACCAACGAGATTGCGCAGTCAGAAGCCTGCAACCATGTACACCCGGCAAAATACTGGATGCACACCAACATGCTTACGGTAAATGGTGCAAGAATGTCTAAATCTGCCGGAAATGGTTTTTTACCGCATGAATTGTTTACCGGCAAACATCCGTTGTTAAATCGTGGATACTCGCCCATGGCGGTGCGTTTTTTTATGATGCAAGCGCATTACCGCAGCACCTTGGATTTTTCGAATGATGCGTTAGATGCGGCGGATAAAGGATATAAACGGTTGATGAGCGCTATCGCTTTGCTCGACAAAATAAAGGCAAATACGTCCGGTGCAATCGATTTTGATCTTGCTGCGCTTGAGCAACGGTGTTACGCTGCCATGAACGACGATTTCAATAGCCCTGTACTGATAGCCGAGCTGTTTGAAGTGGTTCGTTTTATCAATGCAGCTTACGATAATAAAGCAAAAATCAATGCCGAAACCATTACGGCTTTGCAATCGTTTATGACTGTTTTTGTAAGTGATATCTTGGGTATTAAAGATGATCTGCTTGGTTCTGATACCGATAATATGGAAGAACTTATGCAAATTATCATTAAGATCAGAAACGAAGCGAAGGCAAATAAAGATTTTACCACATCAGATCGGATCCGCGAGGAACTTACAAACGTTGGTATTCAGCTGAAAGATAGCAAGGACGGCACACTTTGGAATAAGATTTGATTGTGAAACGACAAAAATGTGTAAATGAAGATAACTAAACTGTATCCTTTTGTCGCTATTTTGGCGCTTAGTGCCTTAGTTTTTAATGCGCATGCACAACTTCCCGATAAGGTGGGCGGCCTAATTAGGGCAGATCGTACAGCGGCTAATATCTCCAAAACGAGCAGTCCGCACGACGCATTGATGTCTATTGTCGATAAAGAATCTACGCTATACGTTCCGTCTCCGGTAAATGCCATAAACTATTTAAATAACCGGCCAAATATTCCCGATGTCATGACCTGGCAACCGAATTTCGCACTGGTATCCAAAAGTCTGGATTGGGGCGTAACGTCCGGCCCGATGGAGTTTCAAAAGATGGGCGCGATAAAACGTTATGGACAATATCTTACGGTGTGGCGTCGAGATAGAAAAGGCAATTGGAAGATACATATCCGTACCGAAGTGGAAAATTACGGAAAGGCTCCTAAGTCGGATTTGGTGTATTATGAGCCTGATGATTCCTGGTATTTAAAACACCGTTCGAAGGTTCGTTTGCAACAGCGTGAAGAAGTCGTCACACAGAGTGACGAATTATTTTCTACCGTGCTCAAAGCAAACAATGAGGCGGGCTTTAACGAGTTTTTGGCGGATGACGTGCGTTACTATTACCCTTGGGAAGCAGAGATTGAAGGGAAGAAAAATGTACTTGCCTTTTTGAAGAAAAAACGAATCGAAATTACCACAGATCCGTCTGGCGTGGGTCGTGCTTACAGTGGTGAATATGCTTATACCTCAGGCACGGCAACAGTCCGTTCCAAAGAGAAAGTGGTGAAGTTTAATTATGTCCGTATTTGGCAATTGAAAGATGATTATCAATGGCGGGTTATTGTAGAAATGATGTTCGAACGTTAAATCATAACTAAGCTTAGTAAAAAAACAATATCATACAGCGCTATCGTTGATTTTCAACGATAGCGCTGTATTTGTTTTTACGGCATTGCGTTGCTGAAGAAGCATCCTTATCCACGTTCTTTCTTAGCCGGTCTTACCCGTAACGTTTTCTTTTGTCATCGCTAAATGACCTGAGGTTGATTGTGTTAACGAAAAACTATATATTTGTGTAAGGACTTCATTAATGTCGGACGCATTGATTAAGTTACACTCTGCTAGCTATCTTTGGTTAAGAATGCTTTCTGAGATGAAGATTTCTTCAACATACACCGCTTGTCCATTTATTGTTACGACGAAATTCTATACGGTCATGCGGGATTTTCGAAAATAACGGAATATTCGTCCAGGTATAAGGCGAATGATTGCGTAAAAATTGTTTTAGATGCAGAATACAATAAATTGAAGGAGATGATGAACGAAGTCATTGTAAGATATAAGAACCGCAAAGTGCTGAAAGCGCTGACCGCTTTAGGCGAATATTTGGGTTTTACAGTAGATGAACCTAAAAAGGACCAACAAAGCCGCACGTACCTTATAAATGGGGTTCCTGTTGAAAGTGGAGACCCTTCGATAGATATGCATGCATTACATACAATATTCACAGGCACGGATATTGATGCCAAAACGTTAAGAGAATCTGCATGGCGGCGCAAAGAGTGATTTGTGACACCGATGTCCTAATTGAATTCTTCGACGAAAAGAAAAGTCGACATCAGCACAGCGTTTCCCGGATAGAATCGATCGGCGTTGATAATATTCTTATCTCTGCTCTTACAAAGATGGAGCTTATCAAAGGTACGGCCAGCAAAGAACACAGCCAACAAGTTGCGAAAAATCTAAAGAGGCTAGATACCGTTCTCCTCAATACCGCGATCACGCTTCGAGCCATTGAACTGGTCAACACCTACCACCTCAGTCATGGATTAGCTATACCCGATGCTTTTATTGCTGCAACTGCATTAGAGACTGATATCAGCTTGTTTACTTACAACGTACGAGATTTTAAGTTTATTAAAGGTTTAAAATTGTTTTCTTAAATTTTTCCCGTCTTGAGGATTGTATTGTTTTCGTTATTGTTTGGTAAATCTTATTTATCGGCGGGGTAGCCATGTGTTCTTTTTCAGGATGTATGATGTGTGTATTGTCTTTCAGTATCTTCCATGTGAATATGATATGGCTTTATGTAACAGGTTAGCATCGATAGGGCGATGCTAACTGTAATTTTTTATTCCTGGAAATTAACAAACAAAGGGTCGATTTTCATCAAATCGACCCTTCTAATATCTTGTATTTTCTTATTTTGTTAAATAGACAGTTTTTGTTTATTTCTGTGCAATGCTTTCATCCTTGGTTACCCAGAGCTTGAGCTCATCGCAGGTTAAAAAGTCCGGATTGATATCAATAAATGTATTTTCTTTTCTTGCTTCAAACCATTCACTAAGCTTTCGATTTACCTTATCTTGCGTCGCAGCTTCCTGAATTTTCGCAAAATCCTGCTCCATGCTTGCTTTATGTGGCGCAACACGTGATTTCAGGTACATAAATTTGTAAATCTGGTTACCCGTGCGATCTTTTGAAAGGAAAGATTTCGAATATTGACCGACGGTAAGCGGATCGATAGCCGTAAACGTTTCTCTATCTAATTTATCCATCGGAATCAAAGCAGATCGATCTTCTTCGTTAACAATCATACCACCCGTATACTTCGTTTCGTTGTTATCCGAATAAGCGGAAGCGGCGGAGTGAAAACTTAATCGTCCCTGTTCCACCTTGTCATAAATACTGTCAATTTTTGCTTTCGCACGTTGCAAACTCGAGCTCGTTGGTTTTGTCTTGATAAGCACGTGGCGAACGTTAACCTCTTCTCCACGGCGTTGAAGCACCTGCAAGAAGTGAAAACCGTACATCGTTTCGAATACGGGAGACACTTCTCCCTCTTTTAGCTTGAAAGCCATCGCCGAAAATTCCTTAACGTAGCTATCACGGGTAGCAAATCCGAGTTCACCGCCATAAGGAGCCGAGCCATCTTCGGAATAAAGACGTGCAACCGTACCAAAGTCAGATCCATTGATTACTTGATTGCGATATCCCTCTGCTTTTAGTTTAAATTGCTCTTTTTCTTCTTTGGTTAATACCGGATTGATGACAATCTCGCCAACTTCAACTTCGGTGTTGAAGTAAGGTAAGCTATCCTGGTTTAGACCAGTATAATAGGCTTTTACCTCTTGCGGCGTTACATTGATTGCCGAGACAATGTTTTGCTGCATCTTTTGTGCCTTTAATTGCTCGGAAATGTTTGGCCGCATTTCTTCTTTATATTGCAAAAGCGAACGATTTAAGAACTCTTCAAGGCGTTCTTTACCGCCAGCCTGCCTTACCATCACCTGCATTCTTCTGTTTAAGTTATCATCAACCTCCGCTTCGGAAACTTCGATGGAGTCGATCATCGCTTGTTGCGACAATAGCTTTTGGGTGACCAACTGCTGCAACAGATAGCATTTCATATCGTCATTTGGTTTCTCGCCTTGCGCCAGGTATTGAGCATATTGCATTTCGATATCCGATTGCAAGATAATACTGGAGCCTACAGTCGCCACCACACGGTCTACCAATCTACCTTGGGCTATTGCCGTCTGTAGACAGCAAATGGCCATCACGATGGTGCCCAATAAATGTATGTATTTTTTCATCATAGAATCTCTGCCTTTACACAGCGCAAAATTATCAGAAATAATGGGAATTTTAATGATCTTATCTCGATAATTTCAATGCCAATTATACGCGTCAAATGTACTAAATCTTTGCGCGCTAAATTATTAAAAATGTTAAAATTTAATTTTTCTTTAACCATATTTAACAGCTCAGTTGTTATTATAATTGATGTAATAATATGTACCTTGGAATATATACTACATCCAGAAAATTTATGAGAACGTTTTTTACATTTTTATTTACTTGTTTTATGCTTCAAACGATAGCGCAGGAAATTCCTATGTTCGTAGGCACCTACACGAACAAAGGTAGTCAGGGAATTTATCTATACATGTTTAATACGGAAAATGGTGAAGCCATGTTGTCTGCTAATACGGCTGCTGAAGATCCTTCTTTTTTATCTCGTTCCAAAGACGGCAAGATGGTCTATGCGGTAAAAGAACGGGATGATAGCACCGCATCACTTTCCGCCTTTGCTTTTAACGGTGATGGACTTTCCTTTGTGAATACGTTACCCACAGATGGCGGCGCTCCCTGCCATGTTGTGGTTTCCAAAAAATATCCGCTTGCGTTGGTTTCCAATTATAGTGGAGGCTCGCTTAGTGTCTTTAAACTGGAAGACAATGGCGCACTAGGCGTACAAATTCAACATATACAACAGGAGGGAACTGGACCAAACAAAGACCGCCAAGAGGCTTCGCATGTGCATTCGGCGTTTTTTAGTGCCGATGAAAAACATGTTTTTGTCCAAAATCTAGGAACCGATAAAATCACGATCTACCGGGTGGAAAAAGAAAAGGATACCTATAAATTGTCGGAAGAAAGCCAAATCGCTACGCCAGCAGGTGGTGGGCCACGCCATCTTGTGCTTGATGCTAAAGAAAAGAATCTTTACGTGCTGTTGGAGATGACAGCACAGATTGCACATTATACGAAAGAAGGTAATACGTGGAAATTGCAAGATACCGTTTCGATAAATGATGCTGCTTTTGCCGGCAAAAATGGTGCTGCTGAAATTAAATTTTCGCCCGATTTCAAATTTATCTACGCGAGTAACAGAGGCGATGCGAATAGTATTGCGTTATTTCAGGTAGATAAAAATGGTAACTTGCATCAATCAAAGGTATACTCGACGAACGGAAAAGAACCGCGCAATTTTAATATTTCACCTGATGGTCGTTTTCTTTTGGTTGCCAACCAATCAACCGATGACATCACAGTATTTAAGCGAGATGTGCGTACAGGTGAGCTAACCGATACAGCGAAGTCTATTGCTGTGCCGACACCGGTATGCATCATTTTTTAAGCATACAAATTTTAGAACGGAAAAGGCTGTCGATATTACGGTAGCCTTATTCCGTTTCCTCATCGGTCTTGGCAATGTTTGGTTCATTATCCTTATTTTCCGTTGCCGCTTCCTCCTCGCTTTCCAGTTCGTGCGTTTCTTTGTTATACATACCCGCAAGTTCATCAATCACGGTATCTTTCCATAGCGGCGTGTCGGTAAAGTATGCGGCGCGAGCAATCATGTGCGCTGCAATCGGCGCCGTAATAATCAAGAAGAATATGATCGCGATAGCTTTCGTGGTGACCGAAACATCGGGGAACATAATCGCTGCGCATATCAAAAATAGACCAACGCCTAGCGTAGATGCTTTTACGGTTACGGACAGACGAAGGTAAAAATCCGGCATGCGTAAAATTCCGATAGACGCAAATAAAATAGAAAGAGCGCCTATTGTACTTAAAATTGCTAGTATAATCTCAATCATCTTTTTGTTTTTCTATGTAATACGCAAATGCTACCGTACCTAAAAAGGCGATTAGTGCCAGGATAATCGCAACATCCAGAAATACTTTTTGGTTGGTGCGAATACTGTATACGGTTATGATGCCAATTCCTGTGGTGATAATAAGGTCCAACGCGATGACGCGATCGACTACCGATGGTCCTTTGAACAGCCGTATAAATACCAGCATAACCGAGATAGCTAAAACGGGCAATATAACGTAATCAAAATAGGTCTCTAATGTAATCATCGTAAAATCGCTAAAAGTCTTCTTTCCAATCCTGTTTTCGTTTGCCTGACAAATGTTTCCGGATCTGTGAGATACATCACGTGTATATAGATGGTTTTTTTGTCTTCACTGATGTCTAATATGAGTGTGCCTGGTGTCAGAGATAACATCGTGCTCAAGAGATTAATCTCAAAATCAGTCGATGCATTTAACGGATACTTTACAATACCCGGTTTGAAAAAATACTTCGGCGTCACCACGTCAAAAGCTACCTGCACATTGGCTTTCACCACTTCATACAGAAAATAGAAAATGAAACTGATGATTTTTGGGACGCGATAAAAATACCGTTGATCCGTTTCGTTTCTATTCATGATCCATAAGACGAAAAAGCCTAACATAAAGCCGAATAGAAAATTTGTATAATACATCGAGCCGGAGAGCGCTACCCAAATGCCCGATAAAAGCAGGTTCATCAAAAAATTCTTAATCATAACGCATTTGTTTTGTTTCCTAACACGGCTTCGATGTATGCCGTGTTATCCATTAATTGTGTTGCGATCTTGTCGGTTACCTTCACCACAGCTTCGGCATTTAGTCCAATGAACAATGTTGCTATGCCCAAAATAGCGATCGGCAAAACCATCAAGAGTTTTTTATAGGGCTGCATTGGTGCAAAGCGATCGTCTATGATTTCTTCTTGCGGCGGATTTTTCCAAAAGACCTGCGCCCACATATTCGCAATAACATAAAGCGTGACGAAGCTGCCGATGATCAGCGCTCCGACAAAGAAATATTGACTTTGTTCAAATGCTGCCTGGAAAAGGAAAATTTTGGGCCAAAATCCGGAGAGTGGTGGGATACCCACCAAAGAAAATAAGACCACCGCAATTAGCAGCGATATTTTTGGATAATCACGATAAAGACCACCTAATTTTTCCATGTCCATGGTTCCGCGGAGCTGTCTGATTAGTCCAGCGATTAAAAACATATTGGTTTTTACCAAGATATCGTGGATCAGATAGAACACGGCGCCCATCAGTGCAATTTTGCTAAACATGGCTATCCCACCAACCATAAAACCGATATGGCAAACAATCAAGTAAGAAAATAGTCGTCTTACGTTTGTTTTTATTAAGGCGCCAAAGGCTCCGGTCACAATGGTGAGGACTGCAATAACCATCAGCAGTGTGCGCGTGAAATCATCTGGAATGAAGATTAAACTCAGCACACGCATCAACGCGTAAATTCCAACTTTGGTTAGTAATCCGCCAAAGGTAGCCGCAACGGCAGACGGGGGCGTATGGTAAGAAGAAGGCAGCCAATAATACAGCGGAAATACGGCCGACTTAATACCAAAACCTATAATAAAAAAACACGAGGTAATGCCGACGAGCGTCGTATTTTGTACAGTTTGAATCTTCTGCGCTAAGTCTGCCATATTGAGCGTACCAGTAATTCCGTACAAAATACCGATACCGGTCAGAAAAAACATGGAGGCCAGAATATTCAACGCCATATATTTCACAGCGCCTTCCAGCTGGGCTTTTCGTCCACCCAACGTCATCAAGACAAAAGATGAGATAATGATAACCTCAAAATAAACGTAAAGATTAAAAATATCGCCGGTCAGAAATGCGCCATTCAGGCCCATGATGAGGAAATGAAAAATCGGAAAATAGCCGTAAAGCATCCGCTGCCTGCTGAGGCCAACGGATGAAAAGATAGAAACCGATATAGACGCAATAGCGGTGAGCAATATTAACGTCACACTAAGCAGGTCTGCAACAAACACAATACCAAACGGTGCGTCCCAATTTGCAGCATTCATCGTGAGGATACCATCTTGATACACGCGATTGAAAAGCCGGATAGCGACCAACAGCCCGATAACACTGCCTCCCACGCTCAGAAAACGTTGCGTAAGCGTTTTACGCCAAAACATGAGCTGAACCACAGCCGTAAATAATTGCACAAAAATAGGTGCTAAAATATGGTTGTCTATCATAAATCTTCTTCTTCTGGAGTGTTTAAGTCGTCAAGATCATCCGAGTCTACCAGCGCGTATACCCTTTTTAACAGGACGATGGCAAAAGACGTAAGTGCAAAGCTGATCACGATTGCCGTTAAAATTAATGCTTGCGGTATCGGATCGGCATAGATATCCTGAAATACCTTGTACGCTTCGTCGATAACGGGCGGCGTGCCTTTCGTGATTTTTCCCAGTAAGAATATCAAAATATTCGTGCCGTTTCCGAGCAAGATAATACCCAATAAAAGTTTGACCATACTTCGACGAAGAATCAGGTACACGCCGGCAGCATATAATAAACCAATTACTAAGACTAAGAGTAACTCCATATTATTCGTCTAAGGATATGGTGAACAAAATGGTTAAAACAACACCGATAACGACGAGGTAAACGCCCAGATCGAAAAATAAAGCCGATCCTATCATTCCGATAACCGGGATGGGCTCTTCAAACCACAATCCTGTCATCGGCGGTAAGCCGATTAACAGCGGCGCCACAACGCTCAGGGTCGAGATTGCTAATCCGATAGGAATAAGCGATAGCGGTTTATAGCGCAAAATTTTCATGGTGCTGGCCGTGCCGTTAGCAAAGCTGTGCAACACAAAAGCGATCGCTGCTACGAGTCCGCCAACGAATCCACCGCCCGGATAATAATGCCCGCGGAGCAGTAGAAAAAATGAAAATAAAAGCAAGATGGGTAGTAAATACCGTGTTGCTGTTTGTAATATAGCACTTTTCATAATGTTTTCAATTTGAGGAATGTGCGATGCCGTTGTGATGGCTACGCATCCAATTATTATTCTTTCTCAGACGATTTCAAGCGTAGCCTAATCAGGCTGTATACACCAATTGCCGCAATCGAGAGTACTACCGTTTCAAACATCGTATCAATACCCCTGAAATCTACGAGAATAGTGTTTACCACATTTTTACCTTTCGCCAATAAGTAAGCATTTTCGCCATAAAAATTACTGATTTCGGTCGTATTAGGTTCTTGCAACACTTTGAGTGCAATCAACGAGAGGATAACACCAAACCCGAGTGCGACAATGGCATCGCGTACCAAAACCCAACGGCTGGTCATATTGATAAAGCTGGGGAGTTTATAAAGTACCAAAACGAATAAAACGGTAGTGAGCGTATCGATCGTAAACTGAGTCATCGCCAAATCGGGCGCACTGTAAAAGACAAACATTAAACAGATGCAATAGCCAATTACACTGGTTGAAACAACCGACGTAAGGCGCGAACGTGTCGTGACAATAATATAAAGTGCGCCTAACAGCATAGCAACAAAACCAACTTCATACCAAGTTAAAGGCGTCAGTTTCTCAAGGTCGATATGCAGCGGCCCGCTCAACCAAAGCTTATACGCCAATAGCAATTCTGCAAAAATAATAATCTTGATATGATACGATCGCAGATAACCATTATGAAACGTGCGCGTGTACCAGTCGGATGCCTGCATGATGCCACCGGCGATTTTCGTAAAAATACGTTGCGGCGCGATACTGTTTAGCCGTTCTACGGCTTGCAATTTTTGCAAACTTGGTTTGTTTACGAAATAGACGACCGTTCCTGATGCAAGAGTAACAACACTCAGTAAAAGCACCAGGTTCAATCCATGATAAATAGCGAGGTGCATGCCCGTATCAGCTTGAAAAATCGCATTGGCAGCTTGGCGATTAAATAAATCACCAATAACGCCTGGAATAAGACCGAAGACAAGACCTAAAATAGCGAGTAGCAAGGGCGGAATCCACATCGATGGAGCAGGTAAATGGACTTTCTCAAAACGCTGGGGTAATTTCCCCATAAAAGGCTTGATTCCGGCCATAAAACCAGAAGCGACCAACGCTATATTTGTTAAAACGGCTAATGCCGTTAGCCAAATTACCCAGTTTTCTTGGTAGTTTAACGTCGCTTCGTATATTAAATCCTTCCCGATAAAGCCAAAAGTCGACGGCAGTCCGGCGCTCGATAAAGCGGCAAGCAGTGCGGCAATAAATACAGGCATCATCACTTTTCGTAAGCCACTCAATACTGTAATGTCGCGACTATGGGTCTCGTGATCAATAATACCCGTCACCATAAACAGCGTTGCTTTATAAAGTGCGTGCACTAAGATAAATACACTGGCCGCGATGAGCGCTTTGTCGGTGCCGACGCCAAGCAAGAAAGTCAAAATACCCAATGCAGAAATCGTGGAGTAGGCCAGAATACCTTTTAAGTCAATACGAAATAGCGCATGTACAGCTGCAAAGAGCATGGTAAATCCGCCCACGATCATGAGCGTAGTATGCCAAAGTTCGGTATTACCTAAAATCGGCGTAAAGCGAGCCAGCAGATAAATGCCAGCTTTCACCATGGTGGCGGAGTGAAGATAAGCTGATACGGGTGTAGGCGCTTTCATCGCTCCGGGCAGCCAAAAATGAAAAGGAAACTGTGCAGATTTGGTGAAAGCTCCGATAAATATAAGTCCAACCATGAGCGGATACAACGGGTGCGCCGTCAACAGTGCTTGCTTTTCAAAAAGTTCGCTGATAACAAACGTGCCAGCAACGTTTCCGACTAAAATCAATCCCGCAAGAAGAAAAAAGCCGCCAAGACCAGTAATGCTCAGCGCTGTAAGCGCGCTATTTCGCGAATCTTTGTTGTCGTTGTTAAAGCCAATCAAAAAGAACGAACTAATACTGGTGAGCTCCCAAAAAATAAACAATGTCAAAATATTGTTTGATAGAACCACGCCCAGCATCGCACTCATAAAAAGGAGGAGGTAAGCAAAGAACCGGTCAAAATAAGGATGGCCTTTGAGGTAGCTTTTTCCGTAGAAGAAAATTGCCGTTCCTACGCCGGTAATCAGCAGGGCAAAAAGAAGCGAAAGCCCGTCAAGCCTGAAATCCAGATTGATGCCCAATGTGGGTACCCAATCGAGGTGTTGCACGAAGTTAGTTCCCGAAGCTACGCGCGGAACATGGCCCAGATAAAATAAAAAAAGTACGACAGGTATCAATGGTAGCAAAAAACTCCATTTTGTTTTGATGAGCTTGCCAAAAGGAATGAGAAGGCTCGATGTTATTAGTCCTGTTAAGACAGTAAATAGCATGCAGTCTTTAAATTGTAATTGTTGGAAATGTTATAAAAATACAAAAAAGAAGGCGAATTTTCATTAATAAATTGAGAATTTCATATGTTTTCGTGAAAAATAAACGTCCGATAACTTCGAAGTTCATTTTGGAAATATGAAGCCTAAAGGAGCCGTATATTGGAACGCCTGACTGCTCGCTACGACGTGGGCGATGGGTTGTGAAATACGCTTTTATTCTTCATTCCGAAGCGCTAGAGATTTTTCCCGTGTTGACAAATAAAGCACGTTTTGTTGCGCAGCGTTCGTCCTAAGCGCTCGTTTTTAAACGTAATTGTTTTACGTTTTTTGAGCTCGGAGCTCCCGAATGTCTTCATATTCACGATTTACTTTTTGCAACTTTTATAATTCAGCATGAATTCAATTAACTCATGCGTTTCGTTTTTTTAATCAATCGATGCCTTGTTTTGCCGTCTGCCAATTTGTACATCGGGTAGAAGCTGGCCGAGACTAAAGGGCGGAGAGATAGCTTTTTATGGTATTGGAATAGCTTTACTTGCTATCGATATGGAAAGATCGTAGCCAAAACACAGTGCGAGATTATTCCTGTGCTGGTTTTTTAAAAATCAAACCGATAACGGCAATCATAGCGATTCTCAAAAAAATACTATAAAGTCCACCTTCAATACCATAAGCTCCACCCAGCATCAGCTCATTTTTTGATAGCGTGATAGCAATAGGGCCATTTTGTGGAAGACCACTCATGGGAACTGAAAACAGCTGTTGCATCACATTCCACCCAAAATGTAATCCTATGGGTAAGGAAAGGTTGTTTGTTCTGATGTAAGCCACGCTATATACTAATCCGCCGACGAAATGAGATATTATAGCAATGGATGTGACGTTAGAATTACCTAGATGCAATAGCGCAAAAATGAGGCTACCGATGATAACCGAGTGATATTGTTTGAAAAAATTTCTTAGTATCTTGTATAGGTAGTGTCTAAAAGCTAGTTCTTCCAAGATAGCGACACAAATCGCTTTTAAACTAATAGCAATTAAATGGTATTCCTGCAATTGATAGATAGGGGATGATTTTGATGCTACAATCAGCAAGGTCGCAACAAGCGATGCTGATAAGCAAAATCCTACGGCAAAATGCGATACCTTTATACGTGAAGTCTTCATAGAGAATTTCCTGGCGCATCATGAAGAGATGACAGTTTGCTTATCAAATCCATTGGTATCCGTTGGCCCAATCAGCCGCAATTAGTTTTCGGACGATTTTATGTTTAAACCGCTTGTCACATCCATAGAATATATTTTTCTATTCCATCAATTAAAATAAACTTGCGATGTACCGAACGATCGTCGGTATATATTCCATAAATAAAAGGATTGAAACGAAAATTAGCGCCCACAGCATGATGGTCTTTAGTGTTTTCTTCATCTTAGGAGTTGCCCAACCCATTTGCCTAATTGCTCAGCAAGCTTTCCCAATATCACCGTCGAAAGGCTTATTACAAACAACCATTTAAAAATCAGTGGAAAATAGTTTTTTCCTGATAGATTGTGAATAATTTTTTTAGTCATGTGTTTTTTTAAGTTCTGTAAATAAAATTAAAAGGAGGATTTTCTGAGAAACATTTGCAGTAGCAATATTATGTTTCCATTTTATCAACGACCGTTGTAAAACCCGTCTCTAAATCCCGCCATAAAATCGGGGAAGTTGTAAATGAAGCCGATCAAAAAAGCAATAGCTGCCAAAATATAGAGCGCATTGAAAATACGTTGTCGTTGTTTGTTTCGTTTGTTCATAATATTAAGCGAATTGCATCATGCATCCCTTGAACAACACTATCACTATTATCTAAGAGATAAACGATAACTAGCGTTCCTGTAAAATAAACACCTTCTTTACTTTTCAATGAATCGGTTATATTGTTTGTCATACACTATTGTATTTAATTGATTAATAAAATTACGATTTTATTTTCATAAATCTTCTTTGAGTTTATAAAATATGGCCCACGTAATATTTGAGATGCATGGAGGTTACGCCGGTTTTATTCGCGAAGGTTGTTCCATTAGGTTTGCCCTGTGGACAACTATGTGTTTTTTAAAGATTTAAGAAATTCAGTTATTGAAAACTTAGCATAATTGATAGAATTTTTGAAGTCAGGTGGAAAAGGATAAATTTATAGTAAGTGTGGCTATTGACCGAGCATAATGTAGTGACAATTTAACGCTTGCAAATACTAATATGATCTGCAATGTTTTTGGAGTGTTGTTTATTTTATTGTGGAAGAAAATTTTTAACGGCTATGTTTGTCAGCCTGATGCGTTTCGCTTCCGTTGCCGGCCTCCGTGAGCGTTTAAGTGTACTTCGATTTTATTTTCTTCCAATTCAATAAGAACCACAAGAAGACTAAAGAAAGCAGTAAAATGTAGAAAAGGTAGAATTTACCGCTAATGTGAAAAATCTCCACATATTTATTTACTAGAGGGGGCGCTGATGGGGATTTGCTTATGTAAAAGTAAAGCATTGAGTTATTAATAATAGCCATAAAGTGTACGAATAAAACGATATATATAAATACTGGAAGGGCTGCTTTAACTTTGAAGGTTATGATTGTTCGATTTGTTCGAAGTTTTTGTTTAAGTAATTTGTATTGATGTGTTTTTTGGGGTTTATAATTCAAGAATATGTTGTATAAAATAAGTAAGGAGAGAATCTCGATAGCGAAAAATATATACAGAGTCGTTAAGTTTCCCCCGAACATCTGGACGACAAAATGCATTTCATGTAACGAAGCGTTTGGTTCTGAGAATAATAGATAAGTACTAAAAAGATCTATCAAAGGAACTAAAATTATTATAAATCTATTGATTGATTTTTTCATATTAATATCTTTTTGTCTTTAAACATACGATAATTAGATTTTTAAAACTTCAGAATTAGTTATTAACCCTCTTTTAATTAGCAAGAGGGTTAAGTAATCAAAAATAAATTATTGCGCTTGCATTTCAGCGGCTTTAACTGTCGCTAACGCACCAATCCCAGCGGCAACCAAACCTGTTTGAACTGCCCAAATACCTAGCATTACTGGAATAGGTAAAAATCCTCCATTGATTTCAACGATTTCTTGTTCTTCCATGTCCTGAACATCGAATGTCTTTAAATTTAATGTATTCATTGTTTTTGAAATTAAAATTATTCCTACTCTGTTTTTAAGCTTTTCGGATTCCGCTTCTGTTGATCAACACTACTAAATTACTGTTGCTTACTCTATAAAAACTGTAGGGAGCAAAAGTTTTTTTTTCTTGTTAAAAGTTTATTGCACTTATACTAATACAATAGATTGACTAGAGTCATGAGAATTCAAGACCTTGATGAAATTTTACTATATTCCAATGTTAATTCATGATTACATCTTACTCAGAACAAGTTGGGGGGCGTTCAGATTATTTGCTTAAAGGCGTAAAATATAATGACGAAAAAAATACTATAAAAGTAACCTAACAATACCGTAAGCGCTAATAAGCATCAGTCCCTATTCCGATGGCATAAAAATTAATAGGTTTATCCTTCCCAAAACGTCTAATTTGTGTTGAACATCGCTGTTGCATCACATTCCATGCGCAATCTAATTCGATGAGCAAGAAAAGATCGTATTTTCTTTTGTAAGCACTGCTTTGTACTAATCCGCCGAAGAAATGTGACAATATGGTGATACACGTAGCAATGAAATTACCTAAAAGTAATTGAACGAAAATGCGCTTACCTAAAATAAGCGCGAGGGCGTACAGTAAACTGTTTCAGATAAAGAACTTTTATATTAGATACAGCATCTAGAGGAATAAGGGTTTGATTTTAATAGTTTTAAGCCGGAGGGAGATGAAAGACCTTTTACGAAGGAAAGAAAATGGGCGGTACAGATGGGGGGCACCGATGCTAAAACACCATCTGGAAAGTATGTTGGTAGGAGAACTGGATTGCCATCTACAGAAAAGTAAAGCTTCGGGAAAGATTAACCGTAAAACGGAAAGAAAAACAAGACGGTACAGAAGCCTTCACGCGCGACATTTCGAATTAGGAAGCGGTACGTGACCGAAATAGTACTTTCGAGTCTAAGAAGTCCCTAACCGTCAATTAATACTTACAGATGAACTGAAAGGTAATGTTATCTCCATGTTTGCTAGTGGAATGGATACACGGGGAATCTCAGGCTATGTAGAGGAGATTTATGCCATGGACATATCTGCTGTGGAGATTTCCACTATTACTGAAAAGGTCATCCCAGCTATTAAGGAATGGCGGAACCGTCCTCTTGAATCAATATATCTGTTTCTTTTTCTTGATTGTATGCATTATAAATTTAAAGACAATGGCAGCATCCAGACTTGCGCATTATACAATATACTTGGGTAAATCTTGATAGTCAGAAAGAACTGATCAATATCCATCTTTCAGAAAATGAAGGAGCCAGGTTCTGGCTTTCGGTACGGAAGAATCTGAAACAGGCGGGCGTAGAATATGTCTTTATTGCCTGCCTCGACGGTTTAAAGGGCTTTCCCGATGCTATTGGAGCTGTGTATCCCAAATTAGTCATATATAATAGTGTTAGGTACCTATTCATCATACTCGAGATAATTGCGAAATTGATCCAATTATCCAGCCATAAATTAGTGCTAATGGGATATTTCTTGCCGCATTTCTCTTCAAACAGCAGTTGGTTTACAACAATCGCGTTTTTACCTTATTCTTTGACGTAGCACATGTTTGAACAAATCTGGGTGGGAAATCCCTAAATAAACTTTTGTTTTTGGAAATTAGCTTTCATAGCCTACGCTATAGTATATATGGAACAGAGAAAACTTCCAGCCTTACTTATCAACGTTAGTACATTGTTCGGCAAATAGAAAAAATTGCTCGGACCTAATGTAAACGTTATATTTTATTAAGAATAATCCCTGTCCAAATATAAACTTGAACAGGGAATAATTACAAGACCGGATTCGATTTCCTAAAGCTTGATAACTTAATCATCCTTTCATGTTTTATGGAATTTCCGCTTAACTATGAAAAGGAATTGGATCATATTTGTTATGATAATAATACCATAAACTATATTCAATGCAATCATAAATTTAATTTAAAAAATCGAAAACATTTTAGAACATTGTTAAATTTTAAGCGTATTGTTCTGAAACGATGAATGCGGGTTTGAAGAAAATTCTAAATCCAGCTCCGAAGGGCCCGAATCCACCACCATCAACTTGCGATAGTTCATTTTGATTAAGCTCAATCAATTCTACATTTTCTAAATTTAAATTTTTCATAATATTTTCTGTCTAAAAATTAACTTCCTACTCTGTTTTTAAGCTTTTCGGATTCCGCTTCTGTTGATCAACACTACTAAGTTACTGTTGCTCACTCTATAAAAACAGTAGGGAAGTAAAAATTTGAAAATATTTTTTGACCTCCGGAGATATTGTAAATTTTATTGTCATCTAAAGATGTAATGTCAACCGTAATCTTAATTGAATACTCCAAGTCGTAAAAATAGCTTCCCAGTTGTCTGGAATAACAAATAGGCGCACCACGATCCTTTAAATCGTCAATCAGACTGTAAACTCTGGATACAGACAAGCCCAGACGTCTTGCCAATTCGTTCGGTGTTCCTGTCCGCTTCTGTCGAATTAATTTATCTAATAAATTAATTCGATCAATGTGTTTAAATAGCTGCATGTAAAATTTCGTTTAATGTTTATTTGGTAAGATCCCTAGCAGCGCAATCTTTGTTTATATGCTATTGATATTGATAATCGCCTGTCGTTTGATACAGCAGCATCCTATAACTAAAAACTGCGCTATATCGAGCTTCTAAAAGTGCATTTTGAGCCTTAATAAAATTATTTCGACTATCGTTGTATTCGTAAATGCTGCTACGTCCGGCTTCATAACTCTTTTTGGCAAACTCCATTGCTTTCTCCGTGTTTTTTAATACTGTTTGCGCATTGCTATATTGGATTTGATTACTTCTAAAGTCGAATAATATCTTTTGTATTTCTTGCCTTATGTCTCGCTTATGCAGTTCTTCATCCAATCGCAAGCTAGCTTGCGATAAATCGAGTTTTTTTAATCGCTGTTTTGTTTGACCTTTATTGAAAATGGGGAAGCTGGCAGTGACAGCTACCTGTTGAGCGAAGTTTTCAACAGTTTGAACAAAAAAGTTGGACACCTCTTGTGAAGCAAACCGATTGAAAAAAGTACTTCCAAAAGTAGCTGAACCTGTTATGTGCGGATACCACTCTGCTTTAACTATTTGTCTTTCTATTTGATTCAGGTCTAGCGCCCTATTAATCTGTTTAAGGAGCGGATGAATGTTATAGGAAGCAGAATAGGCATCTTCGGCGGAAAGTAAATCAGGTAATTTAAAAGCGTGATTAATCGCATCGGAAGACACAAGCAACGTCGTATGATCCTCCAAAAGCATAAGCTGTGCTAGCGCTAGCTTTGAACGCTCGACTTCTACGTTTGCGGTAGTTCGATCTTGTTGCGCCCTCGCTAGCGTAGCCTTTGCTTCATACAGTTCGCTTTGTGACGTACTGCCGACCTGTGTTGTCCGCTGCGTTCTAGCATGTAGCGATTCGGCATACGCTACGGAAGAGTCTTGAGTTTGTAAGATCGATTGCTTTAATAGCACCTCTAGGTACGTTTGTACCACTCGGATAGTTAACTCACGCTCCATTATATTTTTCTCTAATGCTGCTAGCTGTTTTTTTGTCCAGCTCCTTTTGACTTGATTTTTCAGTAAACCGAAATTATATAACATAATTTCAGTCGTAACCCCCATATTGCTATTTAGATTGTCATTGCGTTGTATAGTGCCAAATATGTCTTGTGAACGACCGAAAACAGCGTATGCATTTGAATAGCCGTATACAGACGGCAAACGATCATTTTTCGCTATACGCATTTCCGCGCCTTCAATATCAACTTCAATTTGCTGGCGCTTAATTTCTATGTTTTTTTCGATAGCATGATTCACACAATCCTCCAAAGTCCAATATTTAGCCTCTTGAGCATCACATACAGCGTAAGCAAAATTGTAAATAAGCAATATTAGGTACCTAATCATCTTCGTATTATTAAATCGTATTATCCAATAGAAATTTGTTTACTCCACATATGCTTGTACACGGAATTTGGTTGATTTAGCAGCTCCTGATGTGTTCCTTCTTCTATTAACTTGCCGTGTTTTATAACCATAATTTTATCTGCACTTGCAACCGTACTCAATCTATGCGCAATAATTATGATTGTTTTCGCTTGTTCTTTCAAGGTTTGTAGAGTAGACTGTATTATTTGCTCTGCTTCGGAATCCAATGCTGAGGTAGCCTCATCAAGGATTAATACCTCTGGTTGTTTGTACAGTGCTCTAGCGATAGCGATACGTTGTTTTTGTCCTCCCGAAAGAAGCGCACCGTTTTCGCCCAGGTGCGTCTGAAAGCTTTGCGGAAGCTTCTCTACAAAATCTAGCATACCCAGATTCTTGGTGATTTCAATAACGCGTTTGATATTAGGTATCTCTTCTCCAAGTGCAATATTTTCAATTACATTTCCAGAAAAGAGATGGATTTCCTGAGGTACCGTGGTAACCGACGATCGTAAGGAGTAAGGGGAGACGTAACGCACATCATAATCACCTAGAAGAATCTTTCCACTTTTTAATGGGTAAAGGTTCTGTATTAGCGCTGCGATCGTACTTTTTCCAGAACCACTCTCACCAACGATCGCCGTCGTTTTTCCTTTTACGAACGAACAGCTAAAATTTGTAAATACATCTGCCCTGGATCCATAACTAAAGGACACGTCCTGAAAAACGATATCACCTACCATCCTGGTTTCCAATTCAATTTTTTCAGTCGATTCTTCTCGTTCTAAATCCATAATCTCAAACAGTCGGTCGGAAGCGATCAAAGCATTCTGTATGGTTTTGTTCATACCAATCAGCTCGGAGATCGGCGCCGTGAAATAGCCAATAAGTGCATAGAAAGAAAGTAATTCTCCCGGTGTAATTGCTCGGTCAATTACATATCCAGCGCCAACCCAAAACAGCACAATGGTAAACAGGCGTGATAAAAATTCGGATGATGTTACAGAAAAAAGGCCGTTAAGTACCGATTTATAGATACTTTTAAGCAATAACGAAAATTTGTTGTCTGTTTTATTGTTTGAAAAAGTCTCTGTTCCAAATTGCTTTATCGTACGCACAGCATGAAGAGATTCGACAAGATGCGACTCCAACTCAGCAGCTTCTTCCATCATCCGTCTCTCGACTTTTTTATTAAGTTTGTTCGTGATCCAATAAGCAAGAATGTAAAATGGTATGACTAAGGCGACTACTAAAGCTAGTTTCCAGTAGTAATTAAACATCAGCGCAAAGGAAAAGATTACTATAAAGATATTTACGACGATTTGAATAGCTACATCGTTGATAAAGGCTCTTATTTTGACAGCGTCGTTAACACGCGAAATAATTTCGCCGACTTTCATGGTGTCAAAAAAACGTTGAGGTAAAGCTAAGAGGTGTTTATAGTAGCCCAGTATAAGGTATCGGTCTATCCGCTGACCTGTTTGCAGCACTAAAACGCTCTTTACAGCACCGATGAACAACTGGAAAAGTAATATGACGATCATGCCGATCGAAAGCAAGTTCAATAGTCTTAAATTTCCATCTACAAGTACGTAATCGGTGATTTTCTCGATGTAAATCGACGTAGATAGGCCAAGTACTGTATACAGAACAGCTCCTACTAATGCCTGGATAGCGACAGACTTATGCGGTTTAACTAAATTCCAAAAGCGTTGATAGATAGTAGTCTTTTCATTTCGCTGTTCGAAGTATTCATTCGGTTCCAAAAGAATCAATACACCTGTCCATATTTTCTGAAAATCAGGTAGAGCATACTTTTCAAATTTTCCTGTTCCTGGATCCATTACTGTAACGAGCGTTTTATCCACTTTATATATGACGACATAGTGTTGTAGTTGTTCCTTCAGTACAATATGTGCAATAGCAGGAACGGGAATATGTAATAATGACTCGATAGGCCCCCTCACAACTTTCGCATTGAAACCCATGCTCGTTAATCCTTGGATCATACCCATTACATTTGTTCCCCGGGTATCTGTATGACACATCTGTCGTATTTTGGCAAGAGGCAATTCTAATCCGTAGTGTGCTGCGACTGACGCCAGGCATGCTGCTCCGCAGTCTTGCAAATCATGTTGCTTTATCTTTGTGTTTCTTTTCATTTACGAAACATAATTTTTACTGTAAATGAGGGTTAAACCAATTATCCATTCGATCGAACAGTAATTGCCATAGCGTTCGTTCTGTAAGGTAAAATCTGGCAGTAAAGGTATTGCCTTTACCTACTGTCGCACGATAGCCATTCTTTAACGACAAGTAATTTTTGTCTAGATCGCAGCGCACTATTAAATAAGGTACGCCTGTCTGCTCATTAATCATCACGTTATTGTTTATATCTGTAACCTTTCCTTTAAGCATGCCCCATTGATTGTAGTTATAGGTGTCTATTTGAAATCTCACGATTTGCCCAAGTTTTATGAAGCCAATAGATGAAGCAGGAACATGACATTCCGCGGTTAGCGTATCTTCCCTGGAAATATCTGCCAGATGTTGACCTTGTACTAAATAATTACCACTGTGAAATCCTTGCAGGTTGGTTATATGGCCAGAAGTAGAGGCCTTAACAACGTAATTTTCCTCTTCGATGTCGATAGCCTCCATATCAGCTATTGAAGAACGCAAGTGTTGTTCTATTTCTCGTTTTTTAGCATGCCAAGTTGCCATTTGTTGATCACGTATACTTTGCTTTTGCTTTTGCAACTGCTCGTGCGTGTTTATACTTTTTTCGTATTCCATTAACGGGATCACCCCATCATTGTACAAAATGGTGCTACGTTCGCTCTCCTTTTTTGCTAACTCGATTTGTGTTTGCAATTCTGAAAGTTTTATTTGCATCGAAGTAAACTCGGATTGGTACAATCCTGTCGCGAGTGTTGTGAGCGGCTTGCTATTCGTTAAAAAGTTTAAATCTTGTAGTTGAGCGAGATAATCTTCGTGTAATTTGTTTTGAAGAGAACGTTTACTGTGCAAAGGTGTCGACGCAATCACAAGGAGTGTGTCTCCTTGCTTTACATATTGATTATTTGTTGCTAATCGGGATGAGATAATACGACCACTCACTAATGATATAACTTTTGTATTTTCTTCAACAGGCCTAACTATACCTGTTGCTGATACAGAAATTGGTATTTTGATAAAAGGTAACGAAAATATAATGACTATTATCGCTATCGTTAAACTCGTGTATATGATCTTAGTTTTCCTCATCTTCACTTATCGTTTCGACTGTCTTAGCAGTGATTCCTTTTGATATGCCATTGTAAGCACATCTGAGCATGTGGTTATATTTGAATCGCAATATAGTTATTTTGAAAATAAATTTAACGGTGTGGAAAATTAAGGCTATGTGTTAGTTTGTTTAAATCTTTGTTTTTGATTCAAAACAATCGATTGTCTTAAAAAATGTTAATTTTATTGTTGTTAAAGTAAATTCAATACATCGAGATAATTCGTGATGTAAATCAATCTATCTGCAGTGCTGGTGAGGGAGGTAAATTCACAGGTTTGTTGGTTTTAGCAGACAAAAAAAGCCTCCAAAATTTTAGTTTTTGGAGGCTATCTTGTGCGTATGTAATTAGTTTACTTGCGGAACTCTTCAGCACCTTTTATAATAGAGTCCACGACGTTTGGATCCTGTAAAGTCGACGTGTCGCCGAGGTTTTCGGTTTCGCCTTCGGCTATTTTGCGTAAAATGCGGCGCATAATTTTGCCAGAGCGCGTTTTCGGCAGATCAGAAACAAACTGGATAACGTCCGGTTTGGCAATGGCACCGATGATGCGCGTAATCGTCTGCAAGATATCTTTGCGTGTGCTTTCGTCATCAATGTGATGATTCGCAATCACATACGCATAGATTCCCTGTCCTTTGACCGGATGCGGGTAGCCAACGATGGCTGATTCTACAACATCGGAGTGCATATTGATAGCATTCTCTACTTCTGCCGTTCCGATGCGGTGACCAGAAACATTTAATACATCGTCTACGCGACCGGTAATTTTGTAATAGCCTTCTGGACTTCGGTAACAGCCATCGCCTGTAAAATATTTGTCTGCGTAGGTGGAGAAGTACGTCTGCTTACAGCGATCGTGGTCGCCCCATGTCGTTCTTAGCATACCTGGCCAAGGAAATTTAATACATAAATTTCCCGAAACATCGTTGCCTTCGATTTCCTTACCGTTTTCGTCCATCAAACAAGGCTGCACTCCTGGTAGTGGGAGCATCGCGTAACCGGGAATTGTTGGCGAAATGCCCGCCAGTGGCGAAATTAAAATACCGCCATTCTCCGTTTGCCACCACGTATCCGCAATGGGCGCTTCTCCTTTACCCACTTTATCGTGATACCAATGCCACGCTTCCTCGTTGATCGGTTCGCCTACGGAACCCAGTTTTTTAATGCTGCTCAAGTCTTTGCCGTCGATAAATTCATCGCCGAAAGCCATCAACGAGCGAATGGCTGTTGGTGCTGTGTATAGCGTGTTTACTTTATATTTTTGGACAATATCCCAAAGACGGCCGGCGTCTGGATGCGTCGGCGTTCCTTCAAACATAACGGAAATAGCGCCTTGAGAAAGTGGTCCGTATACGATATAGCTGTGGCCGGTAATCCAGCCGATATCTGCCGTACAGAAATAAACTTCGCCGGGTTGGTATTGAAATACATTGGAAAACGTATAACCGGTGTAAACCATGTAGCCGCCGGTTGTATGAACGACGCCTTTAGGTTTGCCTGTAGAGCCTGATGTATACAAGATAAACAACGGGTCTTCCGCATCCATTTCCTCAGCCGGGCAAGGCGGATTGCCTTGTGTTTCCACTTTTTTGATTTCATCTTCCCACCATACATCGCGACCTTTGATCATCGAAACCGGTGTGCGTGTGCGTGTCAACACGATCACACGTTCGACCGATTTGCATTGCATCAGCGCGTCGTCCACGATCGACTTCAATTCCAGTACTTTGCCTGCGCGGTAGCCACCATCGCTGGTCACCACCAGCTTGCATTCTGCATCGCTTATTCTATCCGCAATAGACTGCGCAGAGAAACCTCCGAAAACAACGGAGTGAATAGCGCCAATACGGGCACAAGCCAATACCGCGATTACCAGTTCAGGCACCATAGGCAGGTAAATGCAAATGCGATCACCTTTTACAACATGGTTGTTTTTTAATACATTCGCAAAGGTTTCTACTTTATCTAACAACTGTTTGTAGGTCAAGATGCGGTGAGCTTCATTTGGATCGTTCGGCTCCCATATGATCGCTGGCTTGTCGCCCGAATTGTAAATATGACGATCCAGACAGTTTTCTGTAATGTTAAGCTTTCCGCCTTCAAACCATTTGATGTTCGGCTCGGAAAAATTCCAGTTTAAAACATTGGTCCATTTTCTTTTCCAAAAGAAATGTTCAGCGATGCCCGCCCAAAATTCTTCCGGTTTTTCGACACTATGTGCATAAGCGTCTTGATATTCCTCAAAACTTTTAATCTGTAGGTTCATATTTTTTCGGTACAAAAAATTATCTCACTTATTCAATGCAGACAGCTATTTATTCGATATTGTCCGTATTGAATACTCAATAGCTAATTTAGTTTTTTTTGCCATGAATGTCAATGTTTTTATAGCATAATCATCCGGTTAAAATGAATGCTTGATACAAAATTAATACCTTTAGTGTGATGAATGTTGCGCGGCAGACTTACTACTTTCTTATCTTCACCAACCTGCTGATCGCCTTGGCAGCCATGGCACAATGTGCGTTAACTTATATCTTTTTCGATGCGCCGTTTGATTACGCGATGATCGCTATAGAGGGGGCTGCAACGTTACTATTGTATAACTTCAGTTTAGTCTTATCTAAACCAAAAAATCCGCAAAACTCGGTATACAAAAGAACACGATGGGTATTTAGAAATGTATGGATACTGTGGTTCAATAGCGCCTTGGCAGTGCTAATTTTAGCTTATGCCATCTTTCAGATTCATTTTTACAGCCTGTTATTTTTGGGGCTGATCGGTTTGATAAGTGTGGCTTATTCGTTCCCGATTTTTCCGTATAAAGGAAAGGCGGTGGGACTGCGACAGCTGCCTGCTGTTAAGATTTTTCATATCGCGCTGGTCTGGACGCTTAGTTCGGTTTGCCTGCCGGCCTTTGAGCTGCATTTGGACGGCTATGTGCTTGATCAGCTGCGGCTCAGCCTGTTATTTGTGTTTAAATTTATCTTTTTGATCATCTGCACATTGCCCTTTGATATTCGGGATATGAAGCAAGACTCCTATTACCATTTAAAGACCATTCCGAATATGATAGGTGCCGACCGTGCCATCAAGTTGTGCTATGGTTTATTGTTATTGCATAGTACAGCAACGCTTTTGGCGCCTTTTCCGTTGCCGCTAAGACTAGGCATTTTGGCAACAAATGTGAGTATCGGATTGCTGCTAAATAGGCTTGTTTTTCGGCAACAAGGGCATTATCACAATGCGTATCTGTTGGATTTTGCCCTTGTTGTGCAGTTTATGCTCGTGTTGTTGTCTGTTAACCTTTTTGCATGGTTGCAATAATTTTATCGGCTAAGATTGCCGATAATTTATAATAGCTTTCAAAGGTCCAGCCGGCGACGTGCGGACTCAGCAACACATTGTCACGGCTTGACAAGTTGCTAAACCAAGGCTGCTCTGCCAATGCCGGAAACTTTTCGACAGGCAGCACATCAAAAGCGGCGCCGAGTATCTTTCCTTCGTCCAGGTAATGCAATACAGCCGGAATATCGACAATCCCACCGCGAGCGCCCATCAGCAGAAAAAATGGCTTGCGAAAATGAAAAAGATACTCCCGATCAACCATATTTTTTGTTTCGCGCGTCAAAGGAATATGAAAACTCAATACCTCAGCCTGTTTGACAACTTCCTCCATGGAAACTTCGGTAACATATTGATCGGAAAAACCGGTTTTATATTTGTCGTACGCAATGACATTTACCTCAAAACCCGATAGTTTTTTAGCCATGGCCTGTCCGTTATGTCCGTAACCGATGATGGCCACCGTACGTCCTTTTAACTCGTAACCTCTATTTTCTCCTCGTTTCCAAAAGCCGCCTGAAATTTCACGATGGCCTCTGTTAAGGTTATTCAGTAGGCTGAGCAACATACCAATCATATGTTCGCCAACAGCATCACGGTTGCCCTCGTTGGCCGGGAGGAGCTGTATGTTTTTTGCTAAAGCGTAATCTTCATCGATGTTATCTAGTCCGGCACCCGATCGAGCAATAAAGCGTAAATGCGCTGCTCGATCAATAAACGCGCTGTCTACCTGAAATTTTGAGCGGATAACCAAGCCGGTATACCGCTGGATAATTGCTGCAGCATCTGCTTTTTGCATATCGGGGCGATAGTCGAAAGGTAAATTAGCCTGTTCCAACTTTGTTAGTAACACCTCATGTACGTCATCGACAATTAAAATACGGTTCTCCATTATTTCTTATTTATAGACATAAAGTCTTCTTGTAGTAATTTACGTAGTTGTAGCTGTTTCATTCGTTCGGGTAATATGCGCATCGCAAAGTTGCGCAAGGCAATAAGCATGGAATTATCCCACTGAGCGATTTTGCCAACCTGCCAGGAGGTGTTGGTGATGTAGCGAGTGCGTGCTAACCGTCTATCGCTCACCTGTTGAAATGCCGTTGCCAAGTCTGTTGTTTCATGAAGTTGATCCACCAAAACGGCAACATCTTCAATCGCCTGGCAAGCGCCTTGACCTAAGTTGGGTGTGGTGGCATGGCCGGCATCACCAATCAGCAGTACGTTGCCGTAAGCCAGTTGTTTGAGCGGTTTGATATCGATGATATCATTCCAGAGCAGCTGCTGGTCGTTGGTATGTGCTAAAATGTCGCGAATAGTCTGATGATAAGACGAAAAATGTTTTTGTAAATCCGGGACGGTAAAGTTGGCGTATGTTAAACTGTTTGCCGGTGCATTGATACAGGCATACCAGTAGAGCTTATTGCCGACAAGCGGCGTCATGCCGAAGCGCCCTGCTTTGCCCCATGTTTCGCTAGAATGCGTTAGTTGGATCGCGCTGTTATCCATAATGGCTCGCCAGCAGGTATAACCAGCATAGCGTGGCTGGGAGTCGGGGAGAAGCTGTTGCCTAAGTTTGGATTTAACGCCATCGGCAATGATCAGCGCATCGACTTCCAGCAATTCGCCATCGGCGAAGGAGATACGCACGCCTTGGCTGTCTTGTTGCAAACGGATAGCTTCTTTCCCAAGCACAACACATTCGGCCGGTAGTTGTTCCATCAGGAACTGGTGTAAGTCTGCGCGGTGGATGGCAAAATTTCGCTGCTGATAGGCATCACTGATGCTGCGCGTATCTGGTGCAACCAGTATGTTTCCTTGCTGATCTAAAATGTTGTAAGACGGTAGAAAATGACCGATTGCTTCAACGCCAGCGCCTAAGCCTAGCAGATCAAAGGCATGCATGGCATTTGCTGCGAGACCAAAACCTGCGCCGATGCCTTTAAGCTGCGGCGCACGCTCGTAAACGCTAACTTCCATGCCCAGTTGTTGAAGACCGATTGCTGCGGTGAGTCCGGCAACACCGCCACCGATGATGGCAATTTTTGTCTTCATATACGATGCTTAAAGTACAGTGCTGATTTCGCGTGTCAATGTCTCAAAATCGGTAACAGCTAATCGTTCTGCACGCAATTCATATAAAGGATTGTCACTCATTTTTTCTTTGGGAACCACCGCCGACAGGGAATTGCGCAAGGTTTTTCGCCGCTGGTTAAACGACGCTTTGACCACGCGCCAGAATAGTTTTTCATCGCAATCGAGCGTTTCGCGGTTGTTGCGCGTCATGCTGATAACGCCTGATAGCACTTTGGGCGGCGGGTTAAAAGCGCCTGCTTTGACGGTAAAGAGGTACTGCACATCATAATATGCCTGTAGGAATACACTCAAAATACCATATTCCTTGCTACCTGGTTTGGCTACACAGCGCTCGGCTACTTCTTTTTGGAACATGCCGGTCATCTGTACCACACGTTGGCGCTCGTCCAATATCTTGAACAAGATTTGTGAGGAAATATTGTATGGAAAATTACCGATAACGGCCATTTTGGGGCCGAAATGCTGCGCGAAATCCAGGGTTAAGAAATCACCGTGAATTAGCCGGTTTTCCAGTTTCGGGTATTTCTCTGCCAAATAGGCGATAGATTCCTCGTCGACATCGATCAACCAAGTTTCGTAGGCCTCTTTTTCCAGTAAAAAGTCAGACAAAACGCCCATGCCTGGCCCAACCTCCAGTACGTGTTTAAATCCCAGCGACGGGTTTAGGGCCTCGACGATTTTCTGTGCGGCACCCTTATCGTTTAAAAAATGCTGTCCTAAATGTTTTTTCGCGCGTACTGTACTCATAACTCCTATTCTTGCTTTGTGCAAAGATACAATTTTATAAGCTAGCACTTTCGCATTTGTCCAGCATCGTGAAAGCTATTGGTTTTTAGCTGTTTCTGCCTTTCGGTTTAGTTTAGTACTGCTTTGCGGAAAGATTTTGCGCTAATAGAAAGAAGGGCTGCCGAGTGGTTTCCTGCGCTACTTCATATTACTAGCTGCGCAAAGCTTCGTTTTTAGCCTAAATTTTGTAATTTTGATTTAAAGCTTTGATAAAATGAGTGAAAAATTAAAAATAGGGATCAGTATTGGTGATGTGAATGGTATTGGACTGGAGGTGATTATTAAGTCGCTGATGGATCACCGGGTATTGGAATTTTTTACACCTATTGTTTATGGTAATACCAAAGTAGCTTCATTTCATCGCAAAGCTATCGGTATCCAGGATTTTAGCTTTCATGTTATCAACAGTCCTGATCAAGCTAATCCAAAGCGGGCAAATATCATCAATTGCTGGCAGGAAGATGTGAAGATCTCTTTAGGCGAGCAAAATGAGATTGGTGGGAAGTATGCTTTTTTGTCGCTTGATAAAGCGGTTGATGATTTGCGCGATGGCAAAATCGATGCGCTGGTTACGGCACCTATTAACAAGCATAATATCCAGCAGGAAGGTTTTAACTTTCCGGGACATACCGAGTTTTTGCAAGCAAAAACCGAAGCAGATGATGTATTGATGTTTATGATTGCAGACGAACTGCGGATCGGCGTCGTAACCGGGCACGTTCCGGTTAAAGATATTACACAAAGCATTACGCAGGACGCTATTTTGCATAAGTTAAGGATGATGAACCAGAGTCTGAAGACCGATTTTTGGATTCAGAAGCCTAAAATTGCGGTGTTGGGATTAAACCCGCACGCAGGTGATAACGGACTTATCGGTACAGAAGATGAAGAGGTGGTAAAACCAGCCATTCAACGCGCTACCGAAGAAGGCATACTTTGTGTCGGTCCTTATCCGGCAGATGGCTTTTTTGCTAGTGAAACGTATACGAAATTTGATGGCGTTTTAGCCATGTATCACGATCAGGGATTGATTCCGTTTAAACATATTGCTGCGCGCAAAGGTGTTAATTTTACAGCTGGCTTGCCTATTGTGCGCACCTCGCCAGATCATGGCACGGGTTATGACATCGCTGGAAAGAACCTTGCATCGCACGAATCATTTTTGGAAGCTATTTTTGCGGCCGTTCATATTGTCGAGCGTCGTCGCGAACAGCAAGCGCTTTCGGCAAATCCACTCGCATTCCGCCGCTTATCCAAAGACCGAGATTAGAATGGTGGGTTGATAAAGTTTATCGGCCACTTTCTACCAAATAATCCTTACTTTTGCCACTTTATAGGTTTTGGCCTAGAGAAGACTGCTATGCGAGAAAATTTACAACATTCTATTTTTCAAATAATCAAGGATTTAGCGGATAAAGAAAAGATTGAATGCTATGTCATCGGTGGCTACGTTCGGGATCGAATCATGGGCCGGCCTTTTAAGAATGACGTAGATATTGTGGTGATTGGTAGCGGTATTGACTTTGCCACCAAGTTGGGGCAGCAGCTCCATACAAAAGTGGCGGTTTACAAAAATTTTGGTACGGCCATGTTGGTGCATGACCATATCAATATCGAGTTTGTAGGCGCAAGAAAAGAATCATATCGAGCCAATTCCCGAAACCCAATCGTTGAAGATGGCACGTTGGAAGATGATCAGAATCGTCGGGATTTTACGATTAATGCGATGGCCTATAGCTTAAACGAAGCAACGTTTGGCAACCTGATTGATCCGTTCAATGGATTAGCAGATATTGAGCAACGCATCATACGTACGCCGCTCGATCCAACTATTACCTTCTCGGATGATCCGTTGCGCATGTTACGCGCTATTCGTTTTGCCACGCAGCTGGGCTTTAAGATCGATATGCAGGCCATTTCGGCGATATCCGCGCAGGCTGACCGCATAAAAATCATTTCGAAAGAACGTGTCATCGACGAACTCAATAAAATTATTCTAGCTGAAAAACCTTCTGTTGGATTTCGCTATTTATTTGATACGGGGCTGCTTAAATTGGTTTTTCCGGCTATGCAACAGCTCCATGGCGTAGAGATTATCGATGGTCGCGGACATAAAGATAATTTTTACCATACACTTGAGGTGCTGGATAATGTTGCTCTGCTATCCGAAGATTTGTGGCTACGTTGGGCAGCCATTATGCACGATATAGCAAAGCCTGCAACCAAGCGCTTTGATAAACGTGTAGGTTGGACGTTTCACGGACACGAAGATCGTGGCGCAAAGATGGTTCCCAAGCTTTTTGCAGAGCTTAAGCTTCCGCTGAATGAGAAGATGAAATTTGTGCAGAAGCTTGTCCAATTGCATTTAAGACCGATTGTCTTAGCGCAAGATATCGTGACCGATTCTGCCGTAAGGCGGTTACTTTTTGAAGCTGGTGATGATGTGGATGCGCTGATGCTCTTGTGCCACGCGGATGTGACGACAAAGAACGAATTTAAGAAACGCAAGTATCGCGATAATTTCGAACTGGTGAAGCAGAAGCTGAAAGATGTGGAGGAGCGTGATCAGATTAGAAATTGGCAACCGCCCGTTTCCGGTGAAGACATTATGCAATTGTTTGATCTAGGTCCAAGCCGGGTAATCGGGACAATTAAGAATGCAATGCGGGAAGCTATATTGGAAGGAGAGATTGCCAATAGCCGGGCGGAAGCGATGCAATACGTCATTCGCAAGGGCGAAAGCCTTGGATTGATACTGAAGAAAAATCCAGTACTTTAAATTTTTAAAAATTATTGTAATTTTATCATTCGATAAAAACTAAACGATACGAATAAGTATGGCTATTTACAGATTTCGAGTAACTTTTGAGGACTATGAGGATATATATCGTGAAATTGATATGCCCTCGAAAGCGACATTTTTACAACTTCACGAAGCTATCCACCATTCTACGGGCTACAAATCAGATGTTTCTTCATCCTTTTATGTAAGCAACGATCAATGGAAGAAAGGTACAGAGATTGCCTTGCTGCCTACGGACCGGAAAGTAGCGGCTGCGGTGTTGATTATGGAAGATATTCGCTTGAGTAAGTTTATTGATGATCCGCATCAGAAATTCTATTATGTTTATAATTTTGATCGGCCCTACGATTTTCATGTCGAGCTCGTGAAAATTTTAAAGGAAGAAGATGGGAAAGATTATCCTGCCATTTTTAAATCGGTCGGCGATCCACCTAAAAATGCGTCAGCATCTGCTTTTCCTTTATCTACTGGTATTGATGACGACGATGATGATGAAGAGGAAGTGCCAACGGATGAAACCGAATACGGTGTGGATGATGAGGAAGAGTTTGACATGTTCGACGATGAAGAGAGCGAAGGCGAAGGTGAAGAAAGCGAACAAAAATCCAGTGGCTACGAAGACGAGTTTTAAGCTTTTACAAAACACGGAACCCCATTTAGATAAATACCTTAAGTTGATCGCTTAAGGTATTTTTGCTAGGTGGCTTTCTCCGTTGCGCAGCCGCAAAATTGACGAGATTGTCGCTTGTTTGTTGCATTTTTGCAACAGTATAGCGTGCAGCAGATAAGAAAACAGATGAGTGAAACAAAAAAGAAACTGGTCGTCGTGGTGGGGCCTACCGCTGTTGGCAAAACAGCGATGGCTATCAAGCTGGCTAACCATTTTGGTACAGTCATTTTATCCGCCGATTCGAGACAATTCTATCGGGAAATGTCTATCGGTACGGCTAAACCAACGGCAGAGGAATTGGCCGCAGCGCCGCACTATTTTATTAATTCACATTCGATAGCCGAGGATTATTCGGCCGGTGATTTCGAACGCGAAGCGCTAGCCCTGTTGGATGATCTTTTTAAAACGCACGATACCGTCGTGCTCGTCGGTGGTTCAGGACTTTTTGTACGGGCCGTATGCGAAGGTTTTGATGCGCTGCCCACCGCATTGCCAGCTATTCGGGAAAAGCTGAATACGGCTTTTGAAACGGAGGGCTTAGCTCCTTTACAAGCCCGTTTGAAAGCTGTTGATCCGGCTTATTTTGAAACGGCAGATGTGCAAAACCCGCAGCGGGTTATTCGCGCGTTGGAAGTTTATGAAACCAGCGGACAGCCTTTTTCTTCGTTTCGACAACGCGATTTGCTCAAGCGTCCTTTTCAGGTGGTAACTGTAGGCCTAACGATGGAGCGCGCCGTGCTGTACGATCGGATAAATCGCCGCGTAGATGCTATGCTGGCCGATGGCTTACTGGATGAAGTTAAAGCGTTATTACCTTTTCGCGAAAAGCCAGCCTTACTCACCGTGGGCTATGCCGAGATATTCGATTACCTGGATGGAAAACTGACACTGGAGGTCGCTGTTGACAAAGTAAAGCAAAATAGCCGGCGCTATGCGAAGCGACAGCTTACCTGGTTTAAAAAATATGGCCATACATCCTGGTTTACGAGCGCAGATTGGGATGCGATTTTAGACTATATCAACGCATAAAAAAAAGGGTGAATCGCAAGATTCACCCTGTTGTATTTATACAATAAAGTTCCAGCCAAAAGGATCTTCAATTTTTCCGTAACGCAGTTGATTCAGATAATCTAACACTTTGTTGGAAAATTCGCGTCCTTCCACCGGTGGAAGTTCAAAATCTTCACCTTGAAAACCAATCTTCGAAATATGGGTGATGGTCGCAGCCGTTCCTGCAGCAAAAGCTTCGGTCACCGTTCCATCTTTGATACCGTCAATCAGTTCTTGCACCGAAACTTTGCGCTGTTCAGCTTTATATCCCCATTTTTCAGCGAGCTCCATAATCGTACGACGGGTAACACCGTGCAAAATCGTATCGCCATGCGGCGTAATAATCGTATCTCCGATACGAAAGATTAAGTTCGCTGTACCAGCTTCCTCAATGTATTTGTGCTCTGCAGCATCGGTCCACATAATTTGGTCGTATCCTTCTTCGTTGGCTAACTGCGTAGGGTACAACGACAACGCGTAGTTTCCGGCATTTTTAGAAAAGCCAACGCCACCCTCTGCCGCACGTGTATAATGTGTTTCTACCTTTAAGCTGATTGGTTTGCTGTAATAAGCACCAACCGGACAGGTGATAATAATAAATTTGTAGGATACGGAAGGATGTACGCCTAATGCGGCTTCCGTCGCAAACATATACGGTCTTATGTATAAAGATGTGCCGTCTACAGATGGAACCCAAGCTTGATCAACTTGTAAAAGTTCTTTTAAGCCGCCAATAAAAATTTCTTCGGGCACTTCGGGCATTTGCAAACGTCTAGCCGATTTGTTAAAACGCTCTAAGTTCTTATCGGGGCGAAAAATGCTCACCGTGCCGTCGGCAAATTTGTAACCTTTGATACCTTCAAATATCGACTGGCCATAGTGCAGCGCAGACATGGAAGGACTAATGCTCAAATCTCCGTAAGGAACAATACTGACGTCTGTCCATGCCCCGTTATCATAGTTGGCTACTAGCATATGGTCAGACATAATTTGACCAAATTTTAAATTGCTGAAATCTACTTGCGAGAGTCTCGATTGTGTTGTTGGCTCTACGCGAATGGAAAAGGTATTCGTCTCGCTCATCACGTTAAAATTTAGAATGTGCAATTTAGAAAAAAGAATCAATAGATTCTTCATGAAAGCGGTAAAACTGCTTAGGCCTGCATCATTTTGAGTAAGGCTTCCACATACGTTCGATCATTGGATAATCGCGGCACTTTATTTTGTCCACCAAGCTTTCCGCGCGACTTCATCCAGCGATAGAAAATATCTTGCTCAGCATTGTGCACAATTGGGAAGCGCAAAGCCATATCCTTGTAGCGCTTGGCATCGTAGTCTGAGTTGATCTCGCGCAGCTTATTGTCCAATATTTCGCAGAAATGCGTAAAATCGCGGGGTTGTTTTTCAAACTCGATAATCCATTCATGCGCACCGGCTTTGCCTTGTTGAAAATAAACAGGGCCTGCTGTATAATCTTTAATAACAGCTTCAGTCGCCTGGCAGGCCGCTTGCAAAGCCTGGTCTGCGTTGTCCACGATCACTTCTTCGCCAAATGTATTGATGTAGTGTTTCGTGCGGCCGGATATTTGAAAACGATAAGGAGATAAAGAGGTGAATTTGATCGTGTCACCGATTTTATATCGCCATAGACCCGCATTGGTCGAGATGATCAACGCGTAATTTTTATCGAGCACCACTTCATCCAGACCAAGCGTCTTAGGATGTTCCTCATGGATGTTTTCCATCGGTAAAAACTCGTAATAGATACCGTAGTCTAACATCAGCAAAAGATCGTCCGAGTCGGATTGATCCTGCAGGCCAAAATATCCCTCAGAAGCGTTATAATTTTCCAG
>JAAIGF010009812.1_pt1 | contig 88748 bp, 78 predicted proteins | sample 6487441 | NCBI WGS metagenome assembly JAAIGF01 (sample SAMN13974129, study PRJNA590717) | phyllosphere metagenome | biome: pepper field; feature: multiple bacterial spot infested pepper fields; material: pepper leaves; isolation source: leaves from pepper fields | host: Capsicum annuum ... | reverse complement strand
ACGATGTATCGTGGTCGAATTCGTTTCGATCTGCCGATGCTATGGACAGTAGCGTTTATTCCGGCGTTTATCGTCGGTGGTATGACAGGGGTTCTGCTCGCGGTTGCGCCTGCTGACTTCCAGTACCATAACAGTTACTTCTTGATTGCCCACTTCCACCAGGTTCTGATCGGTGGGGTTGTGTTCGGTTACTTCGCTGGTATGTACTACTGGTGGCCAAAAATGTTCGGCTTCAAGCTGAACGAAACGCTGGGCAGATGGGCATTCTGGTTCTGGAACATCGGTTTCTACGTATGTTTCATGCCACAATACCTGCTCGGTCTGATGGGTATGACTCGTCGTGTAAGTACATTTGATTGGGATACAGGCTGGGGACCACTGAACGTGGTATCTACAGTAGGTGCATACCTGATGGGTATTGCGTTCATCCTGCAAGCCGTTCAAATCGCTTACAGCTTCAAATATCGTGAAAAAGATACAACTGGCGACATTTGGGATGCTCATACATTGGAATGGACAATCCCGTCCCCAGCTCCAGAATACAACTTTGCCATTACTCCGGTAGTGGACAGCAAAGATCCATTATGGGTCGAGAAGCAGCGTCGTGCTGCTGGCAAGCTTCCTCAAAAGGATGCCAAGCCAAAATACGAACCAATTCATATGCCTAGCAACTCGGGTATCCCGATTGTATTTTCTACTTTCTTCTTCATTGCGGGCTTTGGCTTCACGTTCCATTGGGTATGGATGGGAGCACTTGGACTCGCCGGCGTACTTGCGTGTCTGGCTGCCCGTTCCATGAATGATGATGACGGCTTCTACATCCCTGCCGAGGAAGTAGAAAAGACTGAGGCTTCATTAAGGGGGACACTTTAATGGCACAAGCCGTATCGCAGCACGGTCATGATGCACATGGTCATGACCACGGTCACCATGATCCGCAAGAGCTGAAAATGCTCGGCTTCTGGATCTTCCTGATTACGGACGTTGTGCTGTTCGGTACACTGTTTGCTACGTATGTTGTCTTGCACAACAACACAGCAGGTGGCCCAACAGCTCACGAAATTTTCGAAATGCCTGGCGTTATTGCTGAGACATTCATCCTGCTCACATCCAGCTTCACAAGTGGTATAGCTGTACTTGCAATGAATGCAGGTAAAGTTAAACAGCTGATTAGCTGGTTGGCAGTTACATGGGTTCTCGGTGCATCCTTTATTTTCCTTGAAGTGGATGAGTTCATCAAAATGGTACACGAAGGATTTAACTTCGGTACGAGCGCATTTGCCACTTCGTTCTTTACACTGGTCGGTACTCACGGACTTCACGTTTCGATGGGTCTAGGCTGGATGCTTCTGATTATGATTCAGCTGGCACGCAAAGGCATTACCGATGTAACACGCGGTAAAGTCAACGTAATCAGCTTGTACTGGCACTTTTTGGACGCCGTATGGATTTTCCTTCTGTCGGTTGTCTATCTGATGGGGGTGATGTAAGATGGCGAACCATTCCGATCATTCACATGGACATGAAGCTCATGCACACGGCTCGCTGAAATCCTACATCGTCGGTTTCATCCTGTCGATTGTGCTGACCATTATCCCACTGGTTGTTGTACTGAACCACATGCTGTCTCAACTGCCAACGATCCTGATTATCATGATTACAGCAGTTCTGCAATTCGTTGTTCAGTTGTTCTTCTTCATGCACGTGCGTGAACGTCAGGGCAACCAACCTCGTTGGAACGTAATGGCATTGATCTTTGGTCTGGCAATTGTACTGGTTGTTGTATCTGGTTCGATCTGGATCATGACTTACAATGGCGTAGGCTATTAAGTAAAGAATCACAGGCATTCTGCCTGTAGTAGAAAAGCCCTTCCGGGTAACCGGAGGGGCTTTTTTTTTGGTATGGATAAGGAAATGTACGGATGTAGAATAGTGAAGGCGATCAGAAAACTGACTATTTTGCAGAGAGAAGGATACACGTATCCAGCGTTTGGCATTATAAACGCGAGGTGAAATGAAAAAAGGTTTTTGCACAGCAAAATACCATACTGCTCGTATAATACATAAAGCTACGAGTTCTCATTCATATGTAATACAATGACAATATAGGCATACATAGATAAGATACACGCCTGATGATCTTTAGCATATAATGAAACCACAATACATACAGAATAGGAGCTGACAGCTGTGAACGATCAAGCGCAATCCATGACGTTAGCAGAAGCGTTTGGCGGAGCAACGTTTCGAGTGAATGGCAATGGTCCGCGTAATCTAGATGTACTGAAGGAAGCGTTAGAGCCTATAGATGGGAAGACATTCAGTGATCATTATGGTAATGGAGAATTAATCGAACAATTCCAGCAACAAATGGCTGAAGTGCTTGGCAAGCCAGCGGCTGTCTTTTTCCCGAGTGGAACGATGGCGCAACAGATTGCACTTCGGATCTGGTGTGATCGAAGTGGGATCAAGCGCGTAGCATATCATCCCTTATCTCACTTAGAGCTTCACGAGCAGGATGCTTTAAAAGAACTTCATCATATCGAGTCCATTCTAATCGGTGATAAGGATCGTGTGACTACGCTAGAAGATGTAACGAGTATGACCGAAGACATCTCCTGTCTGTTACTTGAGCTACCACAACGCGAGATCGGTGGCCAGCTCCCACCGTATGAGGAATTAGAAGCGATTGCGGATCATTGCCGTCAAAGGGGCATTCGACTTCATCTAGATGGCGCACGTTTATTCGAGATTACCCCGTATTATGGCAAAACAGCCGCCGAAATATGCAGTCTGTTCGATTCCGTGTACATTTCCTTTTATAAAGGAATCGGCGGGGTTGCGGGAGCGATCCTTGCAGGTGATACAGATGTGATGCAAGAAGCCAAAGTGTGGAAGCATCGTCATGGCGGTAATCTGATTAGCCTGTATCCATACATTCTGAGCTCCAAATATTATTACGAACAACGCGTCGGTAAAATGGGCGAATACTACGAACAAGCCAAAGAACTCGCTGCCTTACTTAATCGCTGCTCTCACATTCACACCGTGCCCGAAGTACCCGTGTCCAATATGTTCCATGTACATATGGAGCGTCCAATCGAATTTGTCCGAGAAGTGTTAAAAGAGCTCGCTCAACAACATGATATCGGGTTAAGCTCCTACGTGGTCGATCAAGGAGATAGCTGTACTTTTGAATGTACAATTGGTGATAAATACGCCCTCGTTCCACAACAACAACTGCATGAAGCATTACGATGGTTGGGTGAGGAACTAGCCAATCGAGTGTAAAATTAAAAGCGGAAGATGAAGCTGCTTCTACATTATGCATTTGGCACGATCAATCTGCATCGTGTGGAATTAGCGGTATTTTCATTTAACGAACGTGCGATTCGTTCATATGAGAAGCTTGGATTTCAGCGAGAAGGTGTTCAGCGTGAAGTATTATATTATGACTATGAGTATCATGATGCGATCAGTATGAGCATTCTAGCACGCGAATTCCGACAGCTTCACGAGCAATAATCGAATGCAAAGAAAAATAAAAGCCTGCACTTCAATATGAAAGATGCAGGCTTTTCGGTATTCTCATTTTGAATATTCTCATATGGACCGAAGAGTGTACATGGAATTTATTTCACGGCTGTACGAGAACGCTGGTATAACTCCTCTAGATACTTCTCAATCTCTCCGCGTAGCTCCGGTCGATTGAGTGCAAATTCAATCGTAGACTTCACATATCCGAGCGGATCACCAATATCATATCGTTTACCTTGAATCTCCAGGGCAGCCAGATGTGGCAAGCGAGAGAGCGCATCGGTAAGCTGGATTTCGCCGCCTTTACCCGGAAGCGTATCTTCCAAAATATCAAAAATCTCCGGTGGTAGCACATAGCGCCCGATTACTGCCAGATCTGATGGAGCATCTGCAACATCTGGTTTTTCCACAATTCCACTTAATGTGATCAGCGAATGCGGATCAGCTGGCATCGAGGCTGGAGCGATAATGCCGTATTTATTCGTTTCTTCATGTGGCACATGCTGTACACCAATCACAGCAGTCGAAGGAGAGCTGTAGTGGTCGATGAGCTGTTTCAAGCCTGGATTTTGCTCGCTGACGATCAGATCATCGCCGAGCAATACCGCAAAGGGTTCATTTCCAACAAATTGGCGAGCGCATAGAACCGCATGACCGAGGCCCAGCGGCTTCTTTTGACGAATATAATGAATGTCTGCCATTTCCGAAATATGATTAACCTGCTCAAGCAGTGTCGTCTTCCCTTTGGAGGCGAGATCCAGTTCAAGCTCAACAGAATGGTCAAAGTGATCCTCAATCGAGCGCTTGCCGCGACCGGTTACGATCAGAATGGACTCAATTCCACTGGCAACAGCTTCTTCAATAATGTACTGAATCGCGGGCTTATCGACGATTGGAAGCATTTCCTTTGGCTGTGCTTTGGTAGCTGGCAACAATCGTGTGCCAAGACCCGCAGCCGGAATAATCGCTTTACGTACTTTCATAGCAAATGCCTCCTTGTTCGGCAGTGTATTGCATCATATTCAGATAGTATATCAGCAAAACGTAAATAGCGGATAAAAAGGATAACTGAGTAATTAACAGATGCAGATGGATACAACATATTTCAATTCAAAGGAATCTGTCGTCTTCCTGCATCCCAGATTATTTATGAACGGAACACCCATAGCTTACTAAATCCAAAGTTAATGCCTAATCCTAATACCGTTACACACAGCTTGGCGATCCATACCGGAATCGAAGCCGGAATCCAGCTTATAGCGACACTGGTAATAAGCGCTACACATACGTTTACTAGCAAAAAGCGCATCAGCTCGCCTGTGTCCCAGCCTTTTCCCCGTGCAAATGTCCATTTGCGATTCCAGTAATAGCTATTCGCCGTACCTGCGCTATAACCGATAATTTGAGCTGCTGCTACACCGGTAAAATGCTGTAGCAGCATGAAGACGATAAAATCAATCGCTGTATTGGACACGCCGACAGTAGCAAAACGAATCGCCTGATTTCCAAACAGCTTAGAAACCAACATATCGCTTCTCAGATGTCATTTGGCGTGGGTCGATTGAATAGGACGATTCGTTCAGTGGTTGCTGCTGCATTTGAGCAAAGTTACGTTTTTCCTGAATCAGATACAGTGGACGACCTTTTACTTCGTCATAGATCCTGCCGACGTATTCACCGAGCACACCAAGAATAATGAGCATAATGCCGTTGAGAAATAGAACGCAAGCCAGGATTGACGCCCAGCCTGGCGTTGTATTGAAGTTCAGAAGCTTTTGTCCAACGACCCAGATCAGGAATACAAAGCTAAATAGCGAGACAAAGCTACCGAGTACACTTGCCAGACGTAGCGGCTTGAGCGAGAACGCGATCAGCGCATCGGAGGCGAAGCGAAGCATCTTTTTGAGTGGATATTTTGTTTCGCCAGCAAAGCGTTCTTCGCGCACATACGAAATTGACGTTTGACGGAAACCAACCCAGCTTACAAGTCCACGTACAAAGCGGTTGCTTTCTTTCAGACTCTTCATCGCTTCACACACTTTACGGTCGATCAGACGGAAGTCACCGGTATCGAGCGGAATATCAATATCGCTCAGCTTATTCAGTGTGCGATAAAAGAAGGAAGCCGACCATTTTTTGAAGCCTGTTTCGCCCTTACGCTCTGCGCGTGTCGCGTACACCACATCATAACCTTCGTTCCACTTCTCAATCATTTGCAAAATAAGCTCTGGTGGGTCTTGCAGATCGGCATCAATGACGACGATCGCTTCACCAGAGGCATTGTCCATACCCGCCGTAATAGCGATCTGGTGCCCAAAGTTACGGGAAAAATCAATCATTTTCACCGATGGGTCGTTACTGCATAACTGGCTCACAATCGTAGCAGTACGATCACGACTACCATCATTTACAAAAATCAGTTCATACGTTTCGCCAGTTTGCTGCATAACTTCAGTCAGACGACGGTAGCACTCTTGTACAACTTCTTCTTCATTGTACACAGGGATGATGATGGAATATTTCATCGGTGAGCCCTCCTTTGGGAATATACAAGCATATGCTTACGTGGCAATGTACGGTATACAGCGTATTATGTATACAGCATACATGGGGCAAACATGAGTACAAATCTACCTCTACGAATCCGAAATCACGCTCTAGAGGAACGAGTAATAACTTGATGTACAAAATATAACAACGCAATATGAACAGCAAATGAACGTTAGCTTAAACGAAAATGAAGATTGGTTTAAAAAGATGTAAAAAAGCGGGTTTTGATTGTTTGAAGAGGGGAATTTGCGGTGGAAGATGAATTTTTATTTCGATAAATACATATGTTTGAGGTGAATAGTTACATATTAAGGGAGGTTACGAATGGATTTTGTTGCGGGATTTTGTATGAATATGTTGAGGAGAGCATAGAAGAGTGACTTTTTGATTGAAGATTGCATGGGGAGATTGAGGGCAGACACCACTACAGGAAGGAATAAGAGGACGTCCTTGGATTGCGCCCTTTCCCCTTATTTCCTTCCCTTCGTTCTGTAGGGTGGCATCATGCTTGAAGTGCAAGCATCTTCTTGAACTGTTTATGCCGTTTTATTTACATCTTTTTACATAGGTTAGTGTACAGCAGCTCGTTTGGTCATTGTGGATGCTTTTTCGGGAGCTGGTACTGACTTGGGCAGGTAGACGGTCATGGTGGTGCCTTTTCCGATTTCGCTCTGGGCTTCGATGTGTCCGCCGTGTAGGGCTAGAATTTTTTGAACGATGGACAAGCCGAGACCATTGCCGCCAACGGCGGAGGTGCGTGAGCTGTCGGCTTTGTAGAAGCGTTCGAAAATATGCTCGACGTGCTCGGGCTGTATGCCGGAGCCGGTATCCTGGACGCTTGCTTTGATCCATTGTGGGTCTTCGGTTAAGGCGATGTAGATGTTGCCTTGCTCAGGTGTGAATTTGATCGCATTGGATAGTAGATTCATCCAGACCTGGGTTAGCAGGTCTTCATCGCCGATGAGTTCGATTTTGTCGAGATCGGCGGATAGTTCGATTTGTTTGTTCATCCACATCGGGCCACAGGAGACGACTGCCATCCGAATTTGTTCATCAAGCCGGAACTTTTTCGTATTGAGCTTCACGACATCGAGGGATGCGAGCTTGAGCAGGTTGCTGCTTAGCTTGGATAGACGTTCGCTTTCTTTCTCAATGATATTGAGATGCTTGAGCTGCTCGCCTGTGGCTTTGTCTTTGAGTGCGACAGCAAAGCCGCGAATGGATGTGATGGGTGTCTGAATTTCATGGGATACGTTGGAAACGAATTCTTGTCGCATCGCTTCGATTTTGGACAAGCGAGACGTCATAAGATTGAAATTATCTCCGAGCTGTCCGATCTCGTCTTTGCGTTTCAGTTGCACACGTACATCATAATCGCCTTTGGCAACGCGGCGCGTGGCATCAGACAACTTGGCAATTGGACGTGCGATCAGACGAGCAGCGAACAGAAATAGTAGTACACCAATCAACAGCATGACGAAGAGAACAAGGAACATCCACCGATTAAATTGGCTGACAAAATGATCGGCAGCTGGTCTTGCGAATAATGCATAATGTACACCATCGCGCTCAAATGGCACACCTACATATTGTTGCTGTGACTTCTGTCCAGAATTGTCCAACGACAGATCAATAGAAGGTATTGTTGGATCGGTGAATGTTTCGCCGGGTTTCGGGTGGTACGTTTTACCACTGAGCACAAGCTGCTGCACCGCTTCGGGAATGACCCATTTTTCCTCACCTTTTGGCGGTGGAGGAGGTGCTGGCTTTTTCTTGCCTGATGAATCGGTGGATGTATAGTCTTTTAGATGTGGAGGAACTGGAGGAGCAGGCTTGGAAGCATTGCTGCTCTTCGTGGTTCCGCTATCATTTGTTGATTCCTGCGATGTACTATTTCTTGAAGCTGATTCGCTTGAGGACGTATTTTGCTCATTAGACGATGCTGCGTTACTGGTCGTAGAGCTAGTGTCGCCCTTAGTATTAGTCGTATTACCATTGTTCTGGGTAGTTGCGTTGTCACCGCTACTTTCGTTATTAGCAGCCTGTCCGGTATTCTCGCTACTCTCAGCATTGCTATTTTCTTCAGTATTGGTTGAATTACTCATCGTGCTATCGTCACTATCATTATTGGAGCTGTTAGAGCTGTCACTGGATGATGAGGAATCATTACCAAGAGGGAGCGGTGGAGGGGATATACCCAGTGGTCCACCAGGGCCATTTCCAGCAGAGCGATACTCTGTACCATCCGAGCCGATTAACACAAGCTGGGTTTGTCCGCCCTGACTATCTAGATATTTTTGCATCAGATTTTCAGGGATCGACGATTGAATCTCTGCCATCGCCTGCGTATCGCCCAGAATACGATCCTGCACAAAATTCACCTGCTGTCGCTGAAATATCCAGTCCGACATAAGTAATGTAATCAGAAAGCTTGCCGCAACGACGATAATGAACGTCACGACAAGCTGGCTGTATATATTTTTCAATCCATTTTCACCTCAATCCGGTAGCCAATGCCGCGGATCGTCTGAATCTGAAAGCCCGTTTGCTCGGAAAACCGATCGCGCAGCCGCTTAATATGCACATCTACAGTACGTTCATCTCCATCGTAGTCATGACCCCATATTTTCTCAATCAACTGATCGCGTGTGAAGATCTGCCCGGGAAATCCAGCCAGTGTATAAAATAATTCAAATTCCTTGGCAGGGAGCGGCTGTAGTATGCCGTTGACTTCGGCTTCCTTAGTTGCAGCATCCAGACGAACATTACCAATCGTCAGTGATTCACCTGCGAAAATCCGGTAACGACGAAGTAAGGCTTTTACGCGCATTACGAGTTCCTCAGGCACAAATGGCTTGACCAGATAATCATCTGTTCCCAGACGGAAGCCTTTAATTTTGTCCTCAGGCTCGCCCTTCGCGGTCACAAGCAGAATCGGCACATCGCCATAATACTGACGAATGTCCATACATAACTGCCATCCGCTCATATGTGGCATCATCACATCCAAAATAATCAGATCCCACTTGCCATTGCCCAGCATATCAAATGCTTCCTGTCCGTCATATGCGCGGTGTACGCTATAGCCTTCACGTGTCAGATACACATGGATCAATTCCAAAATAGATGTATCATCATCAGCTACTAATATTCTTACCATGGGGGTACGCTCCTTTATATCTTACGTATTAAGTGTTAGCGAACTTCTAACACGAGTTGAAATCAAAGAGGATTTTGGCATGCTGGCTTCTATCGTACCATACCAATATGTATAGAATATGAATAGAAGCTTAGAACGATAAGAGTAATCCTCATTTCATCTATAAATGCTACCATTCTAATCGCCATACCCAATATGTATACATCAACACAGAAGATGAATCGAGTTAAAATATTCCTTTCCAAAACGAACGAAATGAACTAATATAAACGTATATGAACTAAATAAAAACCGAAACGAAAGGATGAATACCATGGAAAACCGTTATGTGTCCCACCCGAATGATGTTAAAACGTTTGATACTGCACGTCTGCGCGAGGAGTTTTTGATCGAGGATCTTTTTAAACCGGACGAACTCGTAACCGTTTACAGTCATGTGGATCGTTATATCGTAGGTTCAGCCGTTCCAGCTTCTAAGGAAATTAAGCTTGAAGTGAATCTGAAGGATATCGGGACAGACTTCTTCCTGGAGCGCCGCGAGATCGGGATTATTAATATCGGTGCTACGGGTACAGTCACAGCAGATGGCGAAAAGTATGAGGTTGGCGCATTTGAATGTCTGTACGTATCGCTCGGTACGAAGGAAGTTAGCTTTGCCAGCCATAGCGGGGAAACGGCTCAGTTCTACTTCGTTTCGACGCCAGCTCATCATGCGTACCCAACAACCAAAGCGACGCGTGATGATGCAACACCAGCTCATCTGGGCGATATCAAAACATCGAATGAACGTACCATCTACAAATACATCCATCAGGGCGGGATCAAGAGCTGTCAGCTTGTCATGGGGATCACGGAGCTTGCACCGGGCAATATGTGGAATACGATGCCTTGTCATACTCATAATCGCCGCTCCGAAGTCTACCTGTACTTCAATATGCCGGAAGATAGCGTCGTGTTCCATTTCATGGGCGAGCCACAGGAGACGAAGCATCTGGTTATGCGTAATGGACAGGTTGCAATCTCACCAAGCTGGTCGATTCATAGTGGTGTCGGCACAAGCAACTACACATTCTGCTGGGCAATGGCTGGTGAGAACCAGACATTCGACGACATGGATGCAGTTGCAATGAAAGATTTGAAATAAAATAAGATTTTTGCGTGAGCAAAATATCTAACCCTTACAGACCATCACCGGCAGAGACAATACACCGGAGCGATATCTGAAAAGGACGGGGGTTCATCAATGAGTGCACTGAAGCGTCATGAACGCATTATGGAATTATTGATCGCCAGTCAGGAGATTACGGTTGGCGAGTTGAGCGATACACTGCATGTGACTGGCAAGACGATTCGCGAAGACCTTGCCAAGCTGGAGGAAATGGGACTGCTTGTACGTGTGCATGGTGGTGCGGTGCTAGCACAAAATGACCAGTATGGTATTCTATCCGGTCAAGGTGTGAACACCAAGCATATGCCGGAAAAGAGCGAGATCGCCGAGCGAGCGCTTCATTATATTCAGCCGGGTGATATTATCGCGCTGGATGGCGGTAGCACCACGCTAGAAATCGCTCGCCGTCTACCATCTATGCCACTCACCGTGGTGACGAACGATCTGTTTATTTTGAGTGAGCTATCGAGAAAAGAGCAGATTCGACTCGTCGTACCTGGCGGGGAGCGCAATCGGAATATGCTAGTTAGCAGTCAAGCGATCGAATATGTGCGTGGATTGAATATCCACAAAGCATTCGTTTCTTCTACGGCACTACATCCCGAGTTCGGATTGTCGATCTACACCGGTGATCTGGTTCCTTTTAAAAAGGCACTGGTTGAAACGGCGCAAAAGGTATACGGGGTTGTCGATCATCAGAAGTTTGGACAATTCGCCCTGTGGACATTCGCCGCTTGTCACGAGCTGGATATGATTATTACCGACCGTGGCTTGTCTGTGGAGCAGGCGAAGCACTTTGAACATGCGGGTATTCCGCTTGATCAGGCGGGAGCGTAAGGAACGGATGTATCGTTCTAGATGAACAGCAGATTTTACAATCTAATGGCTACAGTCTACATCCAATATGATGCAAGGAGTTGAACAAGGCATGAACGCATTTGATTTGAGCGGAAAAGTAGCGCTTGTGACCGGTACGAGTGGTGGACTGGGACAGGGTATGGCATTAGGTTTGGCAGAAGCGGGTGCGGATGTTGTATGTGTATCCTTTTCCAGTAGCGCAGATACGGTAAGTAAGATTCAAGCATTAGGACGTGAAGCCGTATCTATCCAAGCAGACCTGAGTAACCATGATGGACTAGAAGCGGTTGTGGCAGAGGCGCTCGCTTTTAAAGGACAGATTGATATTCTGGTGAACAATGCTGGGATTATTCGCCGTACACCGGCAGCGGATCATTCATGGAAAGATTTTGCCGATGTGCTGGATCTGAATCTGGAAACGGTATTTTACATGTCTCAGCTCGTCGGGCGCCATATGATCGAGCGTGGTAGTGGTAAAATCATTAGCGTCGCTTCGATGCTGTCGTATCAGGGCGGTATTAATGTACCCGGCTATACAGCAAGTAAGCACGGTGTAGCAGGTATTACCAAGGCGCTTGCCAACGAGTGGGCATCCAAAGGGTTGCAGGTAAATGCAATCGCGCCAGGCTATATGCTGACAGACAATACAGCGCCAATCGTAGCTGATCCAGCACGCTTTGATGCGATTACGGAACGTATTCCAGCAGCACGCTGGGGAACAGCTGAGGATATGAAGGGACCGATCGTATTCCTTGCTTCGGAAGCATCCAGTTACTTGAATGGTCATGTATTATGCGTAGATGGCGGCTGGATGGCTCGTTAATTGGCATAAGTACCTTAAATACAACACATAGGGAGTGCAATGTACATCGTGCATTGCACTTTATTTATAACGCCAAGCAACACCCAAAATACGATTTAGATAGGTGTATAACATATGCACATAGATTCTAGGCTCGTTCAATCAACTCATGTTGCGTTTGAAGTTATAGGTAATAACTGATGACCGCATTCAACTAAACTAAAACCAAGAGGTGCCTATATGAGACAATCCGTTCTTTCCCATATTTATGGTAAGCAGCCCGTGGCTGATCTGGCAGCACGTGTATCCGCAGGTGGATTCACCGGAGTCCAGCTCGCCCTTGCCAAAGCGATCTCCGATATAGATACACGCACAGGTAAACTGAGTCCCGGCATGGGCAATTATATTGCTGAGCAATTCGACCGTCAGGGTGTGCGTATTGCGGTGCTAGGCTGTTATATTGATGCGGTTCATCCTGATCGTGAGATTCGCAAGCAGGAGATCGCACGCTTCAAGGAGCATTTACGATATGCACGTGATTTTGGCTGTAGTATGGTAGCGACAGAGACAGGTTCTTTTGATACGTATAAAGATCAGAACCCGGACAACTATGCAGAGCTCGGCTGGAATACGCTGCGGGATACGGTATCGGAACTTGCTGAGGAAGCTGACAAATGGGGCGTGCATATGGCGATTGAGCCGGTGGCAGTGCACACCGTTCATCATACCGAAGCGATGGTACGCTTGCTAGAGGAAGTACCTTCATCCGTTCTAGGTATGCTGTTTGATCCATGCAATATGATGAAGCCGGAGTATGTGGCAGACCAGCAAGCCTTTTTACGAGAGGTATTCGAGCAACTAGCGGAGCGGATTATTCTGATTCATGCGAAGGATATTCAGTTAGCACCGGATGGCTCCAAGCAGGAATGTGTTGCAGGTACAGGTATGCTGGATTATCCGTATTTCTTTGAGCTATTGCAGCAGTATAAGCCGCATGTGGATATCTCGCTAGAAGGGGTAACGAGCGAGCAATTGCCAGAGGCGTCACTGTATATACGCCAGATCTGGCAACAAACCGCGAGCCGTTTGGCACAAGTATAATCAAATTTTTTAAAATCCGCTCTGCAAGGATGTATCGTTTTCGGATCGGGGTAATGATCTGCATACCATTTCAATCCAGGTCGAAAGGGGAATATAGATCATGAGCCAGAGATCGCAGGAACAGCATCGTAAAGTAGCACTTGTTACAGGTGCAGGTATCGGAATTGGCAGAGGCATCGCTACCGTACTCGCTCAAAAGGGATATCGGCTAGCGATTACATATCGTTCAGAGCGCGAAGAAGCTGGGGAGTTAGCCGCCGAGCTGGCTCGTAGCTATGATGCTGCGCCGCTGTTGATTCAGAGTGATCTGACCCAGCCGGATCAAGTGAAGCGTACCGTGCAAGAGACGGTGGAGCATTTTGACCGCATAGATCTGCTCGTGAACAATGCGGGTGCAAGTACGCGCAAGCCGCTGCTTGACCTGGAGGAAGAGGATATGAACTGGCAGGTAGAGCTGAACTACCGCGCTCCGATCCTCGCTAGCAAATACGCTGCACAGGCGATGGTGGAGCGTGGAATACGCGGGAGTATTATTCATATTACTTCCTCACGCGGAGAGCGTGCGTACCCGGATGACAGCATCTACGGTGGTATGAAGGCAGCGCTCATTCGTTCTACTGGCTCGATTGCGCTAGAGCTAGCCCCGCATGGCATACGAGTCAATTGTGTAGCGCCGGGTGCAACGGTGAATCGTCTTCATCAGGATGCGCTCACAGAACCGCTCGGTCACAAAATTCCACTTGGACGGATGGGCACACCACACGATATTGGCGAAGCAGTCGCATGGCTCGCCTCAGATGAAGCATCGTATATTACTGGCATTAATTTGCGAGTGGATGGTGGATTGATCTTGCCAGGTATGCCGGAGGATGTATCAGAAGAGGCAGGCTATGGCTGGGGCAGAGTGAATAAGCCGTGATTCATAAGCTGTACCCTTGCCCCTTATGAAGCCGTGCGCACAATATCATAGGTAGATGAAGAGGCTATTTTAACTTCTTCTGTAGTTTCTTGTTTCACTTCTTCTTAGACCGTTGTATTTCATTTTTCTTCAGAGCATCCTGACGATCAATAGCATCATGTCCCGTGTTAGTAATCCGCTAACACATAACGAGATGATACAGGACTTTGCGATAGATCTTTTACTATCGCATGGCCTACTATTGTTCGCCGGGATGCTTTACTTTTTGTAAGAGAAGGCATATAATCTAATCAAAAGTTGGTCTAGGTAAAAATAATTGGTACGAGTCAAAAATGAATATCATTCTCATTTAAAATCATGCTGCTTTGGGGCTCCCCAAAGCAGCATGAGCTGTTTTAAGGGCATTAACAATGTAACTCATTCTCAATTAGATCCGATCAGCGGATCCTATTTTGACAGTCGAACGAACGAAAGGAACGTGATGTATATGAAACCGATCCACAAAACAATCCAAGCTTTACCTGTCACTCGTCAGGGACGTCATCCCTTTGCACCGGGAGGGAAAGGCAGTCAGAACTTCAAAGCACTGATCCAAAATCGTGAAATGCAGGCTGCTCTCGGTAGCGGCGCATTGATGCTACTCGCCTGGTTATTATCGTCAGCAGAAGGGCCAGGTATCCTCTCAATCCTACTCTATATTCTGTCCTACGGGATTGGCGGCTGGCAAAAGGCACGTGAAGGAGTGGAGACACTAATTCATGAGCGCGATCTGGATGTGAATCTGCTTATGATTGCAGCCGCTATGGGCGCGGCGGCAATCGGCTATTGGAATGAAGGTGCGATGCTCATCTTCATTTTCGCACTCAGCGGAGCATTGGAAAGCTATACGAATGAACGTAGCGGTAAAGATATCTCGGCTCTGTTATCGCTCAAGCCAGAATATGCACTACGTATGCGTGATGGAGAGATGGAGCATGTATCCATTGAAGAGCTACGCAGCGGTGATCTGGTCATCATTAAGCCCGGCGAGCTGATTCCAGCAGACGGTACAGTGGTACGAGGCAGCTCAGCAGTCGATCAAGCCTCGATCAGCGGGGAGTCCATTCCGGTATCGAAGGAAGCAGGAGATGATGTGTTTGCCGGTACAATGAACGGCGAAGGTAGCTTGTATATCGAAGTGACGCAGTCTGCCGAAGGAACGGTATTTGCCAAAATTATTAAAATGGTCGAGTCTGCACAGACCGAAGTACCCGCATCTCAGCGCTTTATTAAACGCTTTGAATCGCTGTATGCACGTATTGTAGTGGCTGTGACGGTATTGCTGATCGCGTTACTACCGCTATTACCAGGTTGGAGCTGGAATGATAGCTTTTACAAAGCGATGGTGTTCCTGGTTGTAGCATCACCGTGTGCGCTGGTGTCGTCGATCATGCCAGTGATGTTATCCGCGATCTCGAATCGTGCGCGTCACGGCATATTGTTCAAAAGCGGTGTGCATATGGAGAATATGGGCATGACCGCCGTTGTTGCCTTTGACAAAACAGGTACATTAACGCGCGGCGAGCCAGTCGTAACAGATTGGCTGTCGATGCCTGACGGAGATATGAACCAAGCGCAGTTACTCGAAATAGCAGCAGGACTAGAAGCGATGTCAACCCATCCACTGGCTCATGCGATCCTGCAATATAGCTCGGAGCAGGGAGTCGTGCCTGTCGATATGCAGCAGGTGAAGGCGATCACAGGCTGGGGCATTGCGGGACACGCTTCAGGTCAGGAATGGAAAATAGGGCGTGCAGATCGTCTGGATCAGCCTGATGCACCTGCCGCATGGGTACACCGCCGTGCAGAGCTAGAGGCGGAAGGAAAGACCGTATCACTGATGCTACGAGATGAGCAGATTGTAGCAATGATCGCTATTCGAGATGAACTGCGTCCGCAAGCGATAGAGGCGGTACAGCAGCTTCAAGCACTCGGCATCCATGTAGCGATGCTTACCGGAGATCGTCCTGCTGTCGCTGAAGCGATTGGGCAGCAGGCAGGTGTAGATCATATGTATGCAGGGCTGTTGCCGGGGGATAAGGTGGCTCGTGTACAAGAGCTGCGTCAGCGCTATGGACATGTGGTCATGGTTGGTGATGGAGTGAACGATGCACCAGCGCTTGCCGCGGCTACCGTGGGCCTTGGGATGGGCATGCGTGGCAGTGGTGCCGCACTGGAAGTGGCGGATGTTGTCCTGATGAATGATGGGATTGAGCAGATCGCATCGACGATCCGGATCGCACGCCATGCCAGACATATCGTACGGCAAAATATGATCTTCGCGCTCAGTGTAATTACCCTACTCATCATCGGTAATTTTGTCGATAATCTGGCGCTACCGCTTGGCGTAGTCGGGCATGAAGGAAGTACGATTCTCGTTATTTTGAATGGTCTACGTTTATTACGTGCTCGTTGAATACCGATTACATCATGCCGCCCATACCACCCGTCTCAGTTACGGTGCTACAACGAGGGTGGATGGGCATCACCTGAATCAAATGGGCATTTCATCAAATTTTCATTTGACTATCTGCACAATTAGCAGCATAATATGAATATCTTCTTAACAAATTAATTGCATACAATATAATTTTCGGTATTTGATATGTGTGCATCAAGCTCGTACTATCATGCACACCCGCTCTATTACCGATCACATCATCTACTCAATCGAACGATAACCCTACGATGCTTCCGTTAGCGTTTGTCTAACAGGGAATTAAGTGAAAAGAACTTTCGCAAATCAAACTATCGAACATGGAGGAATACACGATGTATAAATCAGTCATTATCGGAACAGGCCCTGCGGGCTTAACCGCAGCGATCTATCTAGCACGTGCCAATATGGAGCCACTCGTGATCGAAGGCCCTCAGCCGGGCGGTCAATTGACCACAACAACCGAAGTGGAGAACTTCCCGGGCTTCCCTGATGGTATTATGGGGCCTGAATTGATGGACAATATGCGCAAGCAAGCGGAGCGCTTTGGCGCTACCTTCTATACAGGCTGGGTGGATAATGTAGATATGTCCCAGCGTCCATTCAAGCTGCAAGTGGAAGGTAAAGGCGAGATCGTAACGGAGACACTTATCATTTCTACCGGTGCAACTGCCAAGTATTTGGGCATTCCGAATGAGCAAGACAACATCGGTCGCGGTGTGAGCACCTGTGCGACCTGTGACGGCTTCTTCTTCCGCAATAAAGAGATCATCGTTGTCGGTGGTGGTGATTCTGCATTGGAAGAAGCTAGCTTCCTGACTCGTTTTGCTTCCAAAGTAACATTGGTACACCGCCGCGATGAACTACGCGCCTCCAAAATCATGCAGGATCGTGCACGTGCGAACGACAAGATCGCATGGGCACTGAATAACACACCGCTTGAAGTGGTTGCAGGCCCACTCGGCGTCACTGGCTTGAAAGTGCTGAACAACGAGACAGGCGCGGAAGAAGTGATCGAAGCACACGGCGTATTCGTGGCGATTGGTCACCATCCGAACACCGGCTTCCTCGGCGGACAGATCACGACTGACGAGAACGGCTACATCATGACTCATCCAGGCACATCCGAAACGAATATCCCGGGCGTATTCGCCTGTGGCGACGTACAGGATACACGTTATCGTCAGGCGATCACCGCAGCAGGTAGTGGCTGTATGGCAGCCATGGATGCAGAGAAATTCATCGAAGCAGCAGAGCACGCGGCAGTAACGCTGTAAGTTCGTAAATTGATCCCTATGACCAAAAACGACTACGTGTATAATGTGTAGAACTTCCTATATATTTTGTATATAAAATGCACTCCTTTCCATGCCTATTCAAAGCCCTGTCAGGGAAATGAATAGGTATGGAGGAGTGCATTTTTGGTCTGGCAACCTCTTTCAAGCTAAAGCTTTATCACAAACTATTACGACTCGTATCGCCATGCTTGAATAGAGCCTACGCCGATTTTGAGAAATAGATCCGCTTCTGTATGGTACAGATCGGGTTGAATAGAATGGTCTACCTGCTTGTGCTCCGTCTGCTGTGTCGAGAGATTCCATACCTGTAGAGGTACAGCTTGTCCCCATGCGAATAGTTTACCATTAGCAGATGCAGCAAGCTGAGCCTGCGGATGAACGAATACGTCGGGTATATCGGTGCGAGTTTGAAATTCAGGAACACCTATAATGACTGCATGACGAGTGCGCAATTTTGCATTATAGATCATAATCACCGACTGTGTGCCTTCTGCGCCCCAATCTTCCTCCTCCAGCAAATCTTCATCCAGCTTTCCCCAGATGGCTAGCAATTCATCATTTAGCCATACCATAGGCAGATCCCAGTCAATCAGCGGTTGCCATACCGAATCGAGTGATGCCCCGTCTTCGGTTTCCCATACATTGGCGAGCCATGCACTAGTATTCCATACAAGAGTCACTCCAACTGGAGCCCATACCCAGCCTGTTTCAGCAAGGAATGTTCCATCAGGGGAGCTATATAATTTTCCATGAAAATAGTCTAAATAATGCGCCTTTTCCGCATCGGATGCGCTCTGAGGATTGGGAATGGTTCGTGGACTGAGCAGTTTCATTTCCGGCAAAAGGGCAGTCAGCTCCAGCCGATTCCAGTCTGTCCCGTGAGCCAGTAGTAGCTGGTCGTTTTGTCTAATAAAAGCAAGAGGATAAGTGGATTTATCATAATAATACTCTCCACGTTCAAGTGAAAGTATCGTTGTACCTGAGGCGAGTTCGACGATAATAGCATATTTGCCAAATCGGTTCGATATACCGGCAAAACTACCGCAAGGACTAACAATCAATTGCACGGGATGTTCAGGCGTCCATTCCGGTAATTTGATCGTCGCTAGCTGTCGAGTCAGACCTGTCAGCAGTTCAATTTGCCATAGCTCTGCCTCCGTGTTCAAAGCTAACAATAACGGTTGTTCTGCTGTAAGGGCTGGTAGTACACATAGAGCGACCAGATTTCCAGGGCTTGGTTGTAGCTGTGGTAAAGGTACGGCATGAAGATTCATATTCATTCTCCTTCGTTATGTATTAGATCCGTAGTAGGATGGTTCTATAGAAAGCTACACCTATAAACTAAAAAAGTTCCACCTATAAAGATATACCAATAAAGCCAGCAACTCTATACAGAGTAACTGGCTTTATTATACTTAGATCCATATGGCATAACGAATTACAGACCTTTTTTATGTCAAATAGGTTGAACTAAAACAAGGCACTGGATATCGCCTGGAAAATCAGCAGGAATCCGAATCCGACCGCCAGTAAAGAAACTCCTTTTTTGCGCTTCGCTTGCGAAAAATTAAATACACCTAGACTGAACAGGGGCACAATAATCAGGGCAAACAAAAACATCAGTACATAAAAGGGCAACGAAATATCAGCAGTTTCCCAAAAATGCATAGTTGCTTTCTCTCCATTTCACAGTAGGTTCATCATCATGATTACAACATCATTACAATGGTTCTTTACGCTTTTCTTATCAGCGATGTACAAGCAGACTACATAGCAAGGCGGCTGTAGTTGCCCATATTATGATCTATTGGTCTCTCTATTTATCTGTATATTGATTTGTAAAGTTAAAATGCCAACGATTTTTGCACTACAAAATAAAACCTCATACGACGTACCAATATGGAAATTATAGACCATAATTACACGGATGGAGTCTTTTAAATAAGGCGATTTTACGTCAAATTTGAAATAAGTCAGCTAGCAACATCCAGTAACTTATACTGAAATGGGGCGAGTATTCGTCTATTTCAGCCCCTTTGTTATCAAATAAAACTATAACGATTCCAGTGTTTTTTAGGCGGCATTCGGTTGAAATCTGATTTATTCCGAGTATAATAATCGGTATACAAAGAGATTGAAGGTGAATGAAACGGTGAATATGATTCAGAAGATCGTAGCAGAACGTAATGATGATTATCTGGATTTGCTCAATTATGCGATCCAGATTGGTGATGCGGAGTGGGAGCAGGAGATTTTAGCGGATCTGAAGCGTTTGAACCATTCAGATGAATGGCAACGGGAATGGGCAGTTACGGAACATCTGTGGAGACAGTTTGATCGTATTAACCAGCAGTTGATCTCCGTGTATGACTCGATTCGCGAAACGACAGATGATTCGTCCAAGCAGCGTTTATTGGAGCAGTGGTGGCAATTGAAGCTAGAGCGAATCTCGGTATCACGTCAGATTCAGGCAGAGAGCCTGTCGCAGAATAGCGATTGTGAATCCTGTCGATAATCATTCCTTTACGTGCATCAACAATGTACTTCTATTATAAAAAAGAACCGACCTCGGCGAAAAGGTCGGCTCTCACATTTGGTTATACATTTAGGCTATAACTATAACTTAAAACAGAGCATCAACCCTAACAAGCCAGCATCATTCACACGTCACTGTGAATTACATGCTGGCTTGTTTCATGTCACGCATCATGGTCATCATGGAAGTCATCATTTCATCGCATTCTTGCAGACGACTCATCATCATATCCATGTCCATATCCATTTCTTTCATGTTCATGCCGGATTTGTTACACATATCCATCATCATCTTCATATTGTTCATTTTGCTCATCATGTCTTCCATACACATGCCCATCATCATTTGCATACACATTTTGTCCATTTTAGCCAACTCCCTCAAAATGAATTTGATGTTGCAATATCAGAGCCAATGAAGTCGTTCTGACGCTGTTAGCATACACTAATTTCCAGGTAAATACAATTGAAACAGCCGAAAATCACAGGTTACTGAATCTGTTGTTTTCGGCTGTTTGGGATAGTACAAGACCAGCGTAATCTCAGGGTATTTCTCCTAGCTAGAGTAGCTATGAACTGTCTTATACATAGCCTTTAGCGAAAGGCTGCACGCCTATCAGATCGACACGCGCACCCTGCCGAGAAAATGCGAGATTGCAGAGTAAGCAGCACCAATCACGGTCGATTGCTCGCCTAGCTCAGAATACTGGATCACGAGCTTCTGACGATGATACGGTAGCGTGCGCTGCGAAACGACAGCCTCCACATGAGGAGCAATCCACGGCTCTGCCTGACGCATATGTCCGCCAATAATGACGAGCTCCGGATTGAAGCTGTTGACGAGATTCGTAATACCGATTCCCAGATATTCACCGATCTGCTGAAATAAACGGAGCGCTTCCGGTTCATCCCACATCGCTTGCTGTACCCAGTAGGCGGTATTGGTGTTCGGATGTGGATCGGTGAGCGTATGCTCATAAGCAAGCTCAGATGCATACAATTCCCAGCATCCTCGGCTACCGCAGGAGCAAGGAAGACCGTACGCTTCCACTGACATATGCCCGGTTTCCCCCGCATACCCGCGAGCGCCTTTATACGGCTGTCCGTCGATAATAATACCGGAGCCGATCCCCATGCCCACACTGATATACACCAGATGTCGTGCATGTCGACCTGCGCCAAATTGTAGTTCACCGATTGCGCCAGCATTAGCTTCGTTATCAATGATGACTGGAAGACTGAATAGCTGCTCTAATTCCTCACGAAGGGGCACACCTTCCCAGCCCAAGTTCGGTGCAAATAGGACATTACCTTGCTCATCTACCATTCCAGGTACACCAACGCCCATACCGATCAAGCCATGCACAGATGGAGGCACTTCAGCCATAAGTATGGCCATCATACGTTGCATAAGCTCTAGCATGGTCTCCACCCGGTGATCTGGCAGTGGCTCGGTATGGCGGGTGACAATTTTGCCCTCCAGATTAGTTAATACAATCGTGAGCTCATTGACACTCAGCTCGACGCCTGCGGCATAGCCTGCACCAGGGTTGAACTCCAGCATGAGCGGCTTACGCCCGCCGCTGGACTGGCCTTCGCCCGATTCAAGCACCAGTCGATCGTCGATCAGCTCCTGTACCAGATTGGATACGGTCGCTTTATTGAGCCCGGTTAATTGGGAGACCCGTGTGCGGGATAGCGGTGCATAGAGACGAATATTATCGAGCACAAGCGATTTGTTTATCTTTTTAACGAGTGCTTGATCACCTGTAATTTTCATTATGTTTCTCCTCTCCAAAATGGGCGTGCTCGACTTTGTTTAATGAATAGACAAAGTTATTTATATATGTTAGGATAGCGATGTAAACGATTTCTTTCAAGTGAAAATAGGGCAGAACGGATAGCGTACGACATGAGCAACACCGATTCGGACGCGGAAGTTCATGACCGAAACGAATCAGAGGAGGATTTATGTAATGGCTTATTTTGCAGATATTGAACGTGTGCAATATGAAGGTGTCCAATCCAAAAATCCGTATGCATTCAAGTTTTATAACCCGACTCAAGTCGTCGCTGGCAAGACGATGGAAGAGCATTTGCGTTTCGGTATGGCATACTGGCATACTCTTGTAGCTGGTGGCGCTGATCCGTTTGGTGTTGAGACCGCTTCCCGTCCATGGTCTCATTATACAGGTATGGATCTGGCAAAAGCTCGCGTTGAAGCTTTATTCGAATTACTGGACAAATTGAGTATTCCTTACTTCTGTTTTCATGATGTGGACATTGCACCGGAAGGCGACAGCCTCCGCGAATTTTATAACAATATTGATACGGTTGTCGAGCTAATCGAGCAACATATGAAGCAAAGCGGCAAAAAGCTGCTCTGGAACACGGCTAACATGTTCAGCAACCCACGCTTTATGCACGGTGCTGCTTCTACATGCAATGCAGACGTGTACGCTCATGCTGCAGCACAGATCAAGAAGGGTCTGGAAGTCGGCAAGCGTCTGGGTGCAGAAAACTATGTATTCTGGGGCGGCCGTGAAGGCTACGAGACCCTACTGAATACCGATTATGCGCTGGAGCAGGATAATATGGCTCGTATGTTCCATATGGCGATTGATTATGCGAAGGAGATCGGATTTGATGCTCAATTCCTGATCGAGCCTAAGCCAAAAGAGCCAACGAAGCATCAGTACGATTTCGACGCGGCAACCGCAATTGCCTTCCTGCAAAAATATGATCTGAACAATCACTTTAAATTAAACCTGGAAGCGAACCATGCGACACTGGCTGGACATACATTCCAGCATGAGCTACGTGTAGCTCGTACCAACGGTATGCTGGGCTCACTGGATGCGAATCAGGGCGATCTACTGATCGGCTGGGATACAGATGAATTCCCTGTTGATCTGTATGCGGCAACGACAACGATGTATGAAGTGCTGCAAAATGGAGGTATCGGTCGTGGTGGTATTAACTTTGATGCCAAAGTACGCCGTCCATCCTATGCTGCGGATGATCTGGTAATCGCACATATCGCAGGTATGGATACCTTTGCCAAAGGTCTGACCACCGCAGCACGTCTGCTGGAAGATCGCGTATTCGAGGACTTCATCGACAAGCGCTATAGCAGCTTCCGTGAAGGTATCGGTGCAGATGTCGTAAATGGTAAAGCAACATTGTCTTCGCTTGCTGACTATGCGCTGAACAATGAGCAACCACGTGCAAACGAATCCGGTCGCGAGGAATTACTGAAAGCGACATTGAACCAATACCTGGTGACGGAATAAGAGCTATACGAGCGCTTAGAGCAAAGGAAGCTTTGCTACGATAAGAGTGGCTGGTATAACCATAGTAGCTACGTAGACGCATGACAGACAGGATCGCTTCCTTCGAGTCCCGTAAGGGAGGAAGGGAGCGATTTTGTTGCTTCACGATACTACGATATGGATTTATTAATAGAAGACGCAATAAGGGATTGCCAGCATGAGTAGAGCTCAAGTGGCATTTCTTATTTCATCATATTGCCCGTAACACAATGAATACGAGAAAAACATAGAGTACAGCAGTACGAATTCGCATCAACGCAACGGATATTAAGTATATGAACGGCTATCGCTAAGGAGGTTATCGTATGAGCTATGTGATCGGTGTGGATTTGGGAACAAGTGCGGTCAAGACAGTTCTAGTGAATCGGCAGGGACAGGTTGCTTTTGAAACGTCGGAATCCTATCCGTTGTCCCAGCCCAAGCCAGGCTACAGTGAGCAGAATCCAGAGGATTGGGTAGAGAAGACACTGCTATCTTTGCGAAGATTGTTAGAGGTATCCAAGGTGGCAGCAAGCGAGATTGAAGGCTTGAGCTTTTCCGGTCAGATGCATGGACTGGTGCTGCTGGATGAGCAACATAAAGTAATTCGTCCAGCGATGTTATGGAATGATACGCGCACCACGGCGCAGTGTCGACGAATTGAAGAGACGCTTGGCGATGAACTGTTACATATTGCACGTAATCGCGCACTGGAAGGCTTTACGCTACCTAAGATTTTATGGGTACAGGAGCATGAGCCTGATAACTGGAAGCGTGCTGCTCTGTTCGTATTGCCTAAGGATTATGTGCGTTTTCGGCTGACAGGTGATCTGGCGATGGATTATTCTGACGCCGCGGGTACACTGCTACTGGATGTGACAGGCAAGGCATGGAGTGAACGTATTGCAGCTGCATTTGAGCTACCGATGTCCTTTTGTCCGAAGCTGGTCGAATCCGTTGACGATGTGGGTGGTCTGTTACCCGATATTGCAGCGTCTACAGGACTGCGCGAAGAGACACATGTATATGCAGGCGGTGCAGACAATGCGTGTGGCGCGATCGGCGCAGGTATTTTAACAGAAGGTCAGACAATGTGTAGTATTGGTACATCGGGCGTTGTGCTCTCGTATGAAGAACGCAAAGACCTTGATTTTGAGGGCAAAGTACACTTTTTTAATCATAGTGAGAAGGATGCCTTTTATATTATGGGTGTTACACTTGCTGCGGGGTATAGTCTGGAATGGTTCCGTAAGACATTTGCTGGAGAGCAATCGTTTGAGACATTACTAAGCGGGATGGATGAGATTCAGCCTGGAGCGGAAGGGCTGTTATTCACGCCTTATATTGTCGGTGAGCGTACGCCGCATCCAGATGCAGATATTCGCGGTAGCTTTATCGGGATGGATGCTTCTCATACACTACCTCACTTTGCCCGTGCTGTGCTGGAAGGGATCACATTCTCACTGCGAGAGTCGATTGATATTTTACGTGAATCCGGTAAGACGATTACGGAAGTCATCTCGATCGGTGGGGGTGCCAAAAATGAGACATGGCTGCAAATGCAGGCAGATATATTCGGTGCTAAGATCGTTCGTCTGGAAAATGAACAGGGTCCGGCGATGGGAGCCGCGATGCTGGCAGCGTATGGAAGCGGCTGGTTTGAATCGCTAGAAGAATGTGCAGCAGCCTTCCTTAGAACCTCACGCTCGTATACACCTGATGCAGGGCGAGTGAACCGTTATGATGAGTTATTCGCGATTTACCAGGATGTATACGCTCAGACGGCAGATCTGAATCGTAGATTGGCAGGTTTGCGTAGCTGATTATATTGTACGAAACGGGCAAATCGTATTTGAGATATCCAAGGTAGATGGCTCAAGTACGCTAGGCAGTCGAGTAGATGGGATAGATGAATAGGGTATTGGTTTAATCACATAGTGACGTGCTTCTATTAGCGAGCAGTGAACAGTATGCGTTCATTGCTCGTTTTTGGTTTGTTTACGTTTATTATGAGCAAATGGAGGAGAGGCGCTGTCTATTTATGGAAGCGTTATCATTTTGCTAAAATCGGTGCTATGTGCGAGACGTACATCATGTTATAATGAGCCAAACGAAAATCTGTCTTGAGCTTAATAGAAGGCAATTATACTTTATTGGCGCAACTCTACTCTTATTCATGCGTTGTACTATAGAGGCAAAAATAATTTGTCATATTGCTCGTATATTCTATTATTGCTATCAGTCATTTTGCCGATATAATGCATTAAAGCAAAATATCCAAAATATCCATACTGTTCTAGTGTGAACGATCCTCTCACACGGGGTTCAATGAAAAAAGGATTTTTGCAAAGCAAAATATCCATACTGTTCTAGGGAAGGGCGGATACGTCTGTATGAAAAACTCAAGTCATCTCTGGGCCAAAACCTTGCTGGCCGGAACTCTGTTGTTCGCCGGTCTGCCACTTGTTCACGCTCCTCACGCTGCACAGGCAGCTACTGCACAAACCGTCATGTACAGTTCCAGTGATGTCGTTGATCAGCTATATCGTTCGCTGATGAATCGTGACGCACAGACGACCTTTGTCTACAATGGAACGACCGCAGGCCTGAAAGCGATGCTTCAGGATGCTTTTGAGCAGGCACTGGAGAAAGATCCGTATACTCAGTATGTACTGGATAGCTACGGCTTGAGCTGGCGTCAAAATGCTTATTCCGCCAAAGTTACGGTAACGATGAATTATCGGGAAACGGTTGCACAGACTGGCTATGTACAAAGCCAGGTGAAGCAGATCCTGTCCAATATCATCACAAGCAGTATGAACGATCACGAAAAAGTAAAAGCGATCCATGATTGGGTCGTACGCAATGTAAAGTATGATGAGACGTATACACGTTATACGGCGTATGAAGCTTTGCACGATGGTACAGCCGTATGCCAGGGCTATGCGCTGCTCACGTACGAGCTACTCAAAGAAGCGGGTATTCAAAATCTGATCGTGGAAGGTACGGCTGGCGGCGAGCTACATGCTTGGAACCTGGTCAACCTGAATGGTACATGGTACCATCTGGATACCACATGGGATGATCCTGTTCCCGATCAAGGCGATGTCGTAGATACCAAGTATTACATGCTGACCGATGCCCAAATGAAAAAGGATCATAACTGGACCAAAACGTATCCGGCTGCGAACACGACGTATGAAAGTACACTGGATAAATTGATCGGTGCAGGTGGTACGCAGTTAAGCGTGTATCAGCAGCTTGCCCATTCGCTGGACTATGCTTCAGGCGGTGATTCTGCTGTCAATATGATCACTTCTGGTGAAGCGCTCAAATCCAAGGTACAATCCGCACGTAATGTTGGTAAATCTTCGCTGGTATTCCGCTATGGCGGCAATGTAACCAGCCTGAAAAGTGATCTGCGTGCACTGTCTTCAGCAGGCATTCGCTCGATCTCTTATACTGTACAGTCTATGAATAGTAGCAATAATGATCTGAAAGTGACACTGTACTGGAACTGATTTTCTACAATCCATGTAGTCACCTACAGAAAAACAATAAAAAACCTTTCCGTTATCCAAGCTCCATCTGTACATCAGATACGAGTGGAAAATGCGGAAAGGTTTTTTCGTATGGAATAATATAAGGGCTCGCTTCAGATCTTAATCGTCCTGACGAGCACCTGTATCCAGATCGCATTGTTCCAGTGGAATCACACGAGTCTGTTTCAGCATTTTATAACCGAGCCACAGAATCAGGAATAACGGTACACTAATGTACGTGGCAAAGATAGATTTCCAGTCAATCCCGTCGGCTGTAATATACGACAGGCTCTGTCCAACAATAACAATCGCACACAGAATAAAAGCAAACAACGGGCCAAATGGAAACCATCTCGCGCGAAACGGCAGTTGCTGCAAATCACGACCTTGTGCAACGAATGCACGGCGGAACCGATAATGACTGATCGCAATCCCCAGCCATGTAATAAATCCACACATACCTGAAGCATTAAGAAGCCAGCTATACACAACGCCATCGCCAAAAAGGGAAGCAAAGAAAGCGAGCATCCCGAACGCAGCCGTAACGATCAGTGCATTTTGCGGAATACCCCGCGAGTTCAGACGAGCAAACATCTTTGGTGCTTTGCCATCGCGCGCCAGTGCGAAGAGAACGCGAGTCGATGCATACATACCTGAGTTACCCGCAGACAATACCGAGGATAAGATAACCGCGTTCATCACCGCAGCTGCGATCGCAAGCCCGGCTTTTTCAAAAATCAACGTGAATGGGCTAATTCCGATATCCGTCAGATCGCCGCCAAGCAGCGAAGGTGTCGTATAAGGAATAATTAGACCGATGACCAGAATCGCCAGGATGTAGAAGATCAGTATGCGCCAGAATACCTGACGAATGGCACGCGGCACATGCTGACGTGGATTCTCACTCTCTCCCGCAGCTACACCGATCAGCTCGGTACCCTGGAATGAGAAGCCTGCCGCCATAAATACACCAATAAAGGCGAGTAGTCCACCGTGAAAAGGTGCATCTCCAAGCGTAAAGTTACGGAAGCCGATCGCCTCACCGCCCATGATGCCGAAGATCATGAGTACGCCGACGACCAGGAACACGATCACGACAGCGATCTTAATCATGGCAAACCAGTATTCCGATTCGCCATAACCTTTGACCGATAGTATATTAAGCAAAACAATCAGTGCCAGGAACAACAGACTCCATAGGAAGGAGGAGCTTTCCGGGAACCAGTATTTAATAATAATCGTCGCTGCGGACAGCTCGGCAGCAATGGTGACCGCCCAGTTGTACCAGAAGTTCCAGCCCATCGCAAAGCCGAAGGCAGGATCGACGAACCGAGCGGCATACGTATTAAAGGAACCGGAATCCGGCATATACGTTGCCATTTCGCCCAAACTCGTCATCAGAAAATAAACCATAATACCGACGCACGCATACGCAAGTAGCGCACCGCCTGGTCCCGCACTTGCAATCGCACCGCCACTGGCAAGGAACAGGCCTGTGCCGATCGAGCCGCCAAGGGCGATCATGGTCATATGTCTGGCACGCAGGCCAGCTTTCAGTTGGGTCTTGGTTGTGTTTGTTGCAGATGAACTCATATTGCTTCGATACACTCCTTCATGATCGTTCAGGGGGAAGGAGATTCATAAAAAATAGACCGCAGGCCCTCTGCGATCTATCTATAACGATCCCGCATCATACTTCCCCTTAAAGATAGCTCAACACAATGAAAGGCTAGTTTTTTTCATTGTGACAGTTCTGTCCCTTTCGAGTACAGCCCCAGCACGATGCCATTGGAGTATAGCAACGCACTTCGGCAACATGACCTTTCCGACCGGCATAAATGGCAACTCCTCGCCTGCTCCGGTTGTACTGATTCATGATGCGACCTCTACCTCATCGTGGTTGTGTGATGAGGCATAATATGCAATTGGTTTGGTTTGTGCCGTGTTCAGTGGTGTACTGACATGGCTGTGTTACAGTATAGCTTTTTGATGGGGGTTTGGCAATGATTTTAAGGATTTGATGTGCAACACCACTGCGTAAAGGAATAAGGGAACGTCCTCAGGTGGAGCCCAGGAATCTACGGAGTAGGATAGAATGTAGATTCCCGGGCTCCAAGCGTGTTTATACTGCCAAACACTAGTGGTCGTCCTTTTCCCTTATTTCCTTTCCTCCGTTCTGTGCTGGTCGCAACATTAAAATCTAAGAGCCTGAAAAGCATAGCGTAAAGGGAGTTTAGGTACTGGTTAAGGAGTGAATGGACATGTCTTTTATAAGACATGTCCATTCATCTAGGCATAATGGTTTGATTTTATACAGGATCGTTTGGTTAATCTTTAGAATCACTCTATTAAGGTATCCGAATGTTGCAGTAGAATCGCATAGTTTAGAGTGTCTTTATTATTTACTATTATAGTAGACGGGATTCATTCTTGGATGACTGTGCTATATAGATAGCAGTGTGATAACGTTGTACTCAGATAGGTTTTAAATACTTAATTTGTCCGTATGAATACTCTATTCCTTAATCGGTTTGCTGGCGGCTACGGGCCATTTGTTGCCAGATGGTGCCGGCGGCTTCTTCGCCGGATTCGATGCGTTCCAGTGCCATTTTGGCTTGTAGACTCACTTCGAATTCGGGGTCTTCGGTTGCGGTTTCGAGCGCTTCGCGAGCTTCTTCGGTTCCGACTTCGTACAGGAAACGGGCGGCGCGCCAGCGGACGAGCTTGCTGCTATCTTGTAGTGTTTGTAGCATCGCTGGTGTTGCTGCAGGATCACCGATATCGGATAAAGTGTCTCCGGCAGTGCGGCGGACGGCTGCTGATTTGTCTTCTAGTGCATGGTAGAGTAACTCCATTGCGGCAGGTGTTTTGAGATCGCCGAGGTACACGACGGCGAGTCGACGGATCTGCATTTTCTCATCGTCTAATGCTTGGCGGATGAGTGGAAGGCTACTCTCATCTGGTTGTAGCAGGTCAAAGGCCGCGTAGCGTACGCGCCAGTCGGTATGCTCCATCGCTTGTGCAATCTCATCGGGTGACATTTCGCGGCGCTGCTCGATAAATTCTTCATGACTCGCGCCGTGCGAGATCGCTTGTTCAATAATTTTGCGTAGACGCTCAGGTGGAAAAGCAGCTTCTAGCTCTTGCTCGACTTCACGCGCGATATCAGGTAGTTCGCCATAACGAACGCCGTAATCGGTCAGCTTGCGCTCTTTGATCATTGTGGCGCTGGCCACTTCGGTTACGGCTTGCACGAAGCGGTCGGATAGAGAGATACGCTCTTCCTTTGTACCTGCTTTTACACGAATCTGCATCGGGATTCCACGGAAAAATTGTACAAATACATTCGCTTCTCCAAAGTGCTCGCCAGATAAGTCTTCTGGAACTTCGAGCTTGTTCTCGATGCCACCTTGACCGAGCTTTTCCTGTACTTCATTCAAAATGGCTGACCAATCGGCATTAGAGCGGCGATCCAGCGCGACAAAGTCAGCGGTGTGGAATACGCTTTTCACTCCATTAATATGCAGCATTTCGCGAATGAAGGCTGGTGCGGAGCGCTCGTTATCCAGCGTGTATGTTTTGCGGATGCCTGCAGGCAGCGTTTCGTCTACGCGTAGCATCATTGTATTCGGACTTGGTGTAGGCTCAATGGATAAAATATTCATCGTAAATGACCTCCTGTATATGTGAAATGGTTAGGTTTGGGAAGAAATGAGCTTTTTGTTTGTGCTACAACTTGTTCCATCCGAGCTAGCCAGATGTAATGTTTTCGTTCAAATGGTTGCATACATCAGAAGAATGGATGGATCCCCTAGCTATAGCTGACCACAGTGGATCGGTCGATCCTTATCTATTGTACCCCAAATAACGGTCAGCTGGCACAGCCTGAATCGAGTTTGGCATGATAAACGCAACGCGAAATGCGAAAAGCACAGGCGTAACAGCACCTGTGCTTTATCATCAACAGTCAATTAATCCCACCAGAAGTACCAGATATCCTGTTCTTTTAAATAGCTAGCATATTCGCCAATCGTATCGAAGTTTTCCAGTACATAGGGGCAAAATAGAACATGCTGTCTGGCAATTAATAGCGCTTCTTCATCGGTCTGTGGAAGGCGATTGTTCCGTACAATCCAGGTACTATCACTAACCGCTACGGGTAACGCTCCATACTGTTGTTGCCATTCACGGAACACGACTGTCTGTACTTCCGGCATCGGACATTCATTATAGCCGCCCATTGGAATGAGGGCTGGCGCTTCATATTCACGTCCTTGTGGCAGCTTGAGCCAAAAGGCACCATCCTCTTGACGGTACTCTGCCCAATCTGCATCCGGCACAGGTAATTGACGCTCGGTAGCAACAAGTTGTTCATCCAGCATTTCAAGTTCTTCGCCTTCGTCTTGCAATTGTCGATATGCGGCATAGAGCTGCTCCGCGGACAACTTTTCCAGCGGTTGATATTCGGCTGGTAAGTCATTATATTCTAGCAACCAGGCGATCGAGCGTCGTAGCCCATCCGCGAGTGTGAGTTGTTCGGATTCCGCAATTGCTTTTTGCACCGTAGCGCCAAATGAATTCTCTTCTTCTGCGGCTTCTTCCATCAATTCCAATAAGTTCTCACTCGGTATGACAAGTAACCAGTGTGCATCCCGGTAGGGTGCTGGGTAGGTGATTTCGCTAATTTTGACCGGCTCGGTTTCATAGCCTTGAAGCAAGCTTCGCATATCCTGATTCATCATCCAATTCCCCTTTACCTATAATATGTAGTAGATGTTGTTAAGCGATGTTCCTATGATCTGCTATTGTATATAGAGATGTGTACGTCTCCAGCATGTGGCATTATACATGCGAGGTGAAATGAAAAAAGGATTTTTGCGCAGCAAAATATCCATACCAATCCAGCATGTGGCACTATACATGCGAGGTGAAATGAGAGAAGGATTTTTGCGTAGCAAAATATCCATACCAATCCAGCATGTGGCACTATACATGCGGGTAGACTGCCACATCGTTATATACAATCACAGTATACTGGATTTTTCCAATCGAATCATTCCGTCACATTGCCCTGATCCGCCACCTCTGCAGATTTGCGGTCAATATGCTCTTGCTCACCGAGATAGAATCGGCGAATTGGCTGTACATGCTCGTCCAGCTCATATACGAGTGGAATGCCGGTCGGGATATTAAGCTCCGTTAGCGTTTTCTCATCAATATCTTCCATATATTTAATAAGCGCACGTAGTGTATTTCCATGAGCGCTGATCAGAATTCGTTCCTTTTTGCGAATAAGTGGGACAATCCGGTGATGCCAGAAGTCGCCAACACGATCGACCGTATCCTGCAGACTTTCGCCTAGTGGCAGGTCGTGAGGATGGATATTTCGATAACGATCCTCTACACGTGGACTACGTGGATCGTCCGGTTTGAGCAAGGGAGGACGAACCGTTAGACTGCGCCGCCACAGATGCAGCTGCTCCTCGCCGTATTTATTCGCTGTATCGGTCTTACTCAGTCCTTGCAGTGCACCATAATGACGTTCATTCAGCTTCCACGCCTTTTGCTCTGGAATCCATAGTAGATCCAGCTCATCCAAAATATAATGCATCGTCTGAATGGAACGCTTAAGCACGGACGAGAAACACATATCAAACGTATAGCCTGCTTCCCGAATCAATTTTCCTGCCTCCCGTGCCTCTTGAATCCCGCGTTCACTCAGCGTGACATCGGTCCAACCGGTAAATAGATTTTGCTGATTATATACACTTTCTCCATGCCGGACGAGAACGACACTGTACATGTGATCGTGCTCCTTTCTAAAGGGAAGGATGGGGGTCATTTGCATTACTTACAGCCATCAAGCTTGAATCCAGCTGTGATAGCAGAAGGAATAGCACCTATGTTCATTTAACCATAGCAAGCAGGTTACAATCGAGTGAGGAGAGGTAATCCTCATCAATACCGCAACTATTATCAAAAGCAACGTTAGCTCACCTTCTATACTACATACAGGGATACCCACTCATACAGAAAGGAGCAGTCTATGAACCCATCCGACATTACCCAACATCCCGTACAGCGCATGATCGACCACATTGAATATTCACTAACCGAGCTCGACGACTTTTCACTGCCCAAGCTTGGCGAGTTTATGGGCTATTCTCCTTTTTATTGCTCATTTCTATTTCGCCACCATACCGGAATTAGTATCAAAAAATACATTCACCTACGCAAACTCATTCTGGCTGCAGCTCAGTTAAAAGAGACCGACGAGCGAATTATCGACATCGCGATGAACTATGGCTATGCATCACAAGAAGCCTTTTCCAGAGCATTCAAAGATCTATTCGGCACAACACCTGCTGCTTACCGTCAACAGCCAACACCGCTACAAATGTATGCCAAGCGCAATCTATATGAAGCCCAAGGAGCGATTCACATGGACGTCACAACAACAAGCACAATCACGAACACCATTCTTCGTTTACAGGATCAAGTGGAGCAACTGCACGAACAGGACATCCTCAATGTTCTTAACGGACAAATCATGTACGAGAAGTTTCATTCCAATCAATGGATGGGAGCAAGTGAGTATGTTCCTTTTAATGAAGCGATGTGTGTGCATCCAGTCACCGAAGAAGTATTCAGTCGAGCCTTCAATCGTGTGCGTGCCGAAGGACATGGCGGCTCGCTTCACCAATATGAACAGATCGTCATCCAGCCTTTACAAAAGCTGTTCACCCAGCTGCATGATTACAAATGCATCGTGCTCTGGTTTGGAGACGATATGTTTTGCCAGTTGAACTTGCTCACCCTACTGGCGTACCTGGAACAGCAGCAATACCGTGGTCAGATATACTTTAACACCGTTCACGAGCAGACGTATGATGTACAACAGACCGAGATGGAGTTAGGAATATTCTCTTCCTTATATACACACGTCTTGCTAGAACACCAATTGCCAGAACAGTCCGTACTGCCTGTCATGTATCAAGGCATCCGTATGTATATCCAGCTTCAACAGCCAGATCACGAACTCTATCGCTATATTACTGCGCACCCTGAACGTACGGAGGCGGAACTTGTACGCGATATGCTGAATCTGTTCACCCATTATGGACTTGGTGATACACAATATATTGAAATGATTCATCATGTACGGAAAGATTGAGCAGAGGAAGCGAAAGCACATGTTCTAGTCAAAAGCTGTTGACTCTGGAATAGGCATGAAATCTGAAGTATACATGCAGGAAGATAAGATCGCTAACCATCTGCCCTATTCCTGCTCAAAGCTCTCCCTATTTTCTTACTTCACCTAGAATCTACACAGCACTTCCCCTGGTTGTAACATAACCTATATAAAAAGAGGCTGCTCCAATACAATCCGTTGGAGCAACCTCTTTTTTACTTATAATTCGGCTATATCAGCCGTTCATACACATCATGTCCAACTTATTCATTCAACCATAATGGTCAAACCGCTGCCTGATCGCCCTCTGTAGCTTGCAGCTTAGCCTCATCACCCGGAGACTGCGCCGGACGTACAATTTTCACATCATAAAACGCAATCTTATTATCCAAAATATAGTCCGGGATATTCCGATGCGCATGTGACTCACGGAACGCATCGCTCCGTGTCCAGCCGTTAAAATGATCCTTGGATTCCCAGCGCGTGCTGATCGTTACTTCATCGTATTCCTTGTTGCTATCGTTATATAACACTTCCAGACCGAGAAAGCCTTCCATAAAATCGACCTTGCCTACCTTGTCAAAACGCTCGACCAGCAGATGGGCACTACCTTTGGTAATTTGCGAAGTGTTCGTTACGATAATCATTTGACATTCCTCCTGAGTGGTGTGGGATAACCGGCACGATGACCGGGTACTTTCCTTCATAGTGAACTCTGGCATTCATACCATAGACGTGGCGGATAAATTCGTCGGTTAACAGTTCTAGCGGATGACCTTGGGCGGCAAGGCGACCGTTTTGCAGTGCGATCATATGATGGCAATACGCAGCTGCCTGCTGTAGCTCGTGTAGTACCATCACAATCGTAAGCCCGGTATCGCGGTTGATCCGATGTAGCATATCCATCACTTCAAATTGATGCGCGATATCGAGAAACGTAGTGGGCTCATCCAGCAGTACAATCGGCGTTTGCTGAGCTAGCGCCATCGCAATACGGGCACGCTGTTGCTCGCCACCAGATAACGTATGAAACATGCGATCACGGTAGGAAGTCATTCCCGTCCAGTCCAGCATTTGCCGGATGATCGCATCATCCTCTCTGCTGTGCAATGACTGAAAGCGTCGCTTGTGCGGAGCGCGTCCATAGGCGACTAGTTCATACACGGTCAATTGCGGCAATGTTTCCTTGAGCTGAGGCAGCATCGTAATCTGACGAGACCATTCACCTAAGCAATACTGTGAGGAGGGTCGACCAAGTATCCTCACGATGCCCTGATCTGGCTGTAATAGTCGAACCATGATCCGCAGCAGTGTGGATTTGCCTGAGCCATTCGGGCCTACAATTGCGGTTAGTTTACCAGCAGGAACAGAAAGCGAAATATCCTTTAGCTGAAAATGTCCACGATTGAGCTGGATTCCTGCTACTTCAATCGCTGCATCGTGACTAACGTCACCAACAGAATCGGTGTGAATAGATGTCATGACAGCACCGGCCCCTTTCGCTTCAATAAATAAAGGAAGAATGGTGCACCGATCACAGCGAGTAAAATGCCGACGGGTAGCTCAATCGGATCAAACCAGGAGCGAGCGATCTGATCCGCCAGCACAACCAGTGCCGCGCCGCCGATCATCGAGTACGGGAGCAAGAAACGATAATCTTCACCGATCAAGAGCCGGATCATATGCGGCACAACCAGTCCAACGAACCCGACCAGTCCTGCCACGCTCACTGCTGTTCCAGCCAGCAGGGCAGCCAGCATTATGATAAGGAAACGTTGTAGCTCTACGCGCTGACCGAGTAATCGTGCAGAATCATCGCCAAGTAAGAGTAGATTAGCGGGTTGAATCGCAAATAGGCACAGTACCAGTCCGATTAGCGCATAAGGCGCCATGAACTCGAGATGATGCCAGCTTCGTCCATTCAATCCACCGGATAACCAGGGCAATACCGCCTGTACCCGGTCGCTGAAGATGACCATAATGCCGTTCGTTAACGCGCCGAGTAGCGCATTGACAGCAACGCCAGCCAGTACGATTTTGACAGGCGAAGCGCCGCGCTCCCATGCCATCGTATAGATGACGATCGCGGTGACGAAGGCGCCGATAAAGGCAGCAATCGGTAGAAGATACCCGAACTGCGGCAGCATCACCATCGTGATCATCGCCGCCATTCCACCTCCGGCAGATACCCCGATAATGCCGGGATCAGCGAGTGGATTTTTCATCACCCCTTGGAGTAGCGCACCGGATGCTGCGAGACAGGCACCTACTAGCATACCAACGAGTACGCGAGGCATGCGGAGATCCATAATAATCGTCCGATAGACGGATTCTTGCTGACCTGTCAGCACCGCGAGCAGATCGGCAAAGGGAATGGAGATGGCGCCATATACGATGCTATACAGCGATGCGATCAGAAGGAGGATAGGAAGCACAATTGCTAACAGCCACCTTCGCCGTGAGCGCCGCGAAATATCCGGATTATTCATGGGAATCTGCCAGGTACAACAGATGATGGATATGATCTAGCGCTTCGGTTACACGAGTACCTGGATTTGTGCCGAATAGATCGGCAGGTAAGACATCTACGCCACCATTTTGGACAGCCTTGACACTGCTCCATGCCTGGTTCTCCTGCATTTCTTTGAGAAAGCCTGCTTTGACTTCCTCGCTATTGCCATGTGTCATGATGAAGACATAATCGGGGTTCGCTTCGACGACCCGCTCTGTGCTGAGCTGCGCATATTGAGGGAAGCTTTGCAGTCCAGGCAGATCAGCGGCAATATTACGACCACCGGCTAGCTCCAGAATATTACCGCTGAGTGAATTAGGCAGAGCTGCCATATATGTACCTGGTGCGCCGTAGACAAGCAGCACGTTTGGCTTGGTCTCATTGGATTTACTACGCTGTAACAACGAATCCATATACTGACGAAGCTGATCGTTTAGCTGCTGTGCACGATCTTCTTTGCCGAGTAATTGTCCGAGTAGGGTGATTTGCCGCTGAATATCGCTGACGGAATTGGCAGAGCTGAGTACCATTTGAGCACCGATACCTTCTACGGACGGGATATCCTTCTCATTCATCGGACTATTCCCGAGTACAACGTCTGGCTGGAGCAGAGCGACCTTTTCCAGATCAAGCTCATGAGTAGAGCCGATAGTCTGAGCCTTCTCGGCTGCGGGCACTGGAGCGCCACTATTGGAGGTGGGACGCCCGACTACTGAGCCGCCAAGCGCATACACGATATCGACCTCTCCATTACTGAGCGCCACGATTCGCTGAGGTATGTGCGGCAATTGTATCGTTCTACCTGCAAAATCAGTAATCGTCACCGGTGAACCAGTCGCAGCAGCGGCGGTAGCATTTGCCGGAGCGATACTACTCGTACTGGGCTGACTACAGCCTGCGAGTGTGCATAGTAACAGGGCAGACAGACCGAGATACGAAGCTTTCATAAATATCTATTCCTCCTGCCATAGGTTCAACACATTCAGTCTGAACTCTAATTGATAATCATTTTCAATTATCTTAGCCTAAATGATAATTAATATCATTTGCATAGTCAATCCTAAATATAATTTAAATTTAATTTTTGTGAAAATAAGGTAATTACAAGTGGGTTCAGCTACACACGGTATAGAAGAAGCTAAAATTCACAACCTCCACAAAATCGTTGAATTTAGAGACTTATAGGGCAATATTGACGTATTGACAGCGAAAGTAAGCATGGTCTACCATTGGCGATGTGTAATGCACACCCTTCTCATAATCAGATGAGGGAGGAAATAACTAGCATTTCACATGTCCGTAGAGGGCATTTATTTTTTAGATTTAATTGAGAATGATAATCAATTAAATCGCGTTAAACCACACTTTGACGAAGAAGGGAGGAGTTTGAGCTTTTATGAAACGAAGCTTTGTTTTACCACTGAGCTGGCTCGTGCTTTTGGCTATGATCATCGTTTCCAGCCTGCCATCAACGGCGACGGCAGCGTCCTCATCCAGACCGGCAAAAGGTACATATACGCTGGATTATGATATTTTGCGGGCGGAGGACAATTCGGTCTCTATGGCTAACGACTATTTTGAGAAGCCAGCCAAGCTGTATGTAACAGGTAGCAAAATGACGATGCAGATCGCGATCAACCATAGCACCTGGACAACGAAGTTCAAGGTGAAGTACAAGGGTAAAATCGTTGACAGCACCGTCATCCAAACGAATGCTGCTAAGGATACGCGTATTGTCCAGTTCCCGATTGCGGATATTAGCGTACCGATGCTGTCGCAAATCCATGTAACTGTACCGTCTTATAACTACAATCATGACTACACGATTCGCTTTAAGCCTGATCTGAAAAGTCTCAAAAAAGTGAACTAATCTCATGTCTAAGCTTATCCATCCAATACCCAATAAGGAGTGTTAAACCACTATGAATATCGCTATCCAATCTAATCGCAAATTAAGCTTCAAACATACATTACTTGTGATCGTTATGACTGCTTTGCTCGGTATGATCGTGTTACCATGGGGCGCAGGTCAAGCACATGCTGCACTGGCAGATGGCACGTATGCTGTGGACTACAAGGTGCTGGCAGATGGCTCGACAAGCACTTCTCGTCTGGATAGCTACGTGGTGAAGCCAGCTACTGTAACCGTAGTTGGTGGCGTGACGAAAGCTCGAATCACGATCACAAGCAGCAATCTGATTACCGTATTCAAAGTGGAACAAAATGGTCAGCTTGTGAATGCTACGGTGGTGAGCACAAACACAGCGAACAATACGCGTGTAGTGGAATTCCCGGTGAGTGATCTGGATGCAAAGATCAATGCATATGCAGAGATCCAAATTCCAGTGATCGGTTACACAGGTAAATACAATGTAGATCTACAATTCGATTCTTCCAGCGCGGAGTAATTCGTAATTTTCAATTAGCGAAAAGGAGAGATAAAGCATGAATATGACGATGAATCCATGGAAAAGTGGCCTGACAAAGCAGGTCATCATCATTGCAATGATCGTAGCGTTAATCGGAGGCTTACTGTCTGTAGGAGCTGCCAAACAAGCAGCTGCTGCCCTCCCGGATGGACTGTATGAAATCAACTATACCGTCTACACTGCGGGTACAACGACCCCTTCTTCGTACATGAATAGTACAAGCTTTGCTGTAAAACCAGCTGTATTATCCGTATCGGGTGGTCAACATACAGTCAAAGTCACACTGAAAAATAAAGACTGGATCAAATCGTTCAAATACAAACAAAACGGTACGTATGTGAACGCAGTGGCAACGGTAAGCGGCAATGATGTAACGTACAGCTTCCCGGTGAGCAATCTGTCTGCACGTGTACCGGTTCAAGTCCGTGTAGTCGTTCCAGCAGAGATTGCAGGTCAGCCGTATGACCATACCTATGAGGTAGATTACCAGTTTGACGAAGCAACGATTGAGTAAATCTGCATTACCCGTAAGATCCAAGCGATATGGACGGATATAAAACAGATAGATAACGCCGTCCGCTTGATGACATGTAAGATATCACGTGCTTATCTGGAGCCGAATGAGGCTCCAGGTAAGTCTATTTTGTTAATAGGGGGGAGCATCATGTTGCCAGGGCGATATGTACCATTTGTAGTGAAATGCGTAATTTTTGTAATGATCTTTTCCATGATTTCTCCTGCAATGCCAGCAGTCTTCGCAGAGGAAAGTGGCAATGGAACAACAAGTGTAACGAATGATACGTATGGAGAAAATGCCTCGAACACGATCAGTCAGGATACATATGGAGCACCTGTAGTTCCGGTATTACATGTGCCATCCCAGGATCCGATGGCTATATTTAACACGGCAACATCGGTTACGAGCGTTACCTACGCAACGTACACAATCAACTACAGTGTTCTGAATCCGAGCACAGGCAAGGAATATTCAACCTTTAATCCGAGTAATCAAAATGCAGACAAGCCTGGACGCCTCATTGTAGGTGATGATGGAACATACACCTTCAGCTTCCGTGGATTGAATGCGTATCTATTCTCCGATGTGTCTGCTATGCAGGATGGAGAGACAAGCCCGGCTACGGTCACCGAAGAGACGTATACAACCGCAGATGGAGATAAGAAATACACTCGTATTAGTGTAAAGCTTGTCGATCTCGATCAGCCGATCACGCTGAATTATACCTTTGGCGGAATTACTCGTGCCGCTAAGCTGGTACTGGATCGTTCTTCGATGATGATAGAGCAGCCAGTGAACGAGACACCACCAACGATTCCACCTGTGACACCTACCGATCCAGAGCTGGTCACGCCAGCACAGGGAACCGAGCAGTCGATCAGCTTCCAGGTGCTCAAGGATGGCAGCACAGATGTATCTATGATGGACAGTTATATGCAGAAGCCAGCCAAGCTGGTCACAACAGCCGACCATAAACGCTATATTCAACTGGGCGTTAACTATAGCAGCCAGATTACAGAGCTGCAAACGGAAGTAAAAGGTGCGTTCATTCCAGTGGGAACGATCGCCAAGGATCAAGCGGCCAATACACGTGTGATCCAATTCTCAGCGGATGAGCTAAGCACGAGCAATAGCTTGATCGCTGCTAAAGTACATGTCGTTATGCCGATGGGAGCACAGGTATACGATAACTGGTACACCGTTACATTCGCCTTTGATGGAGCGAATCTGGCTCCAACATATGCAAATGGCAGTTATCAGTTGAGCTATAACGTACTGAAAGCAACCTCAGATACAGCCTCCAGTATGGCGAATTATTTTACAACTCCAGCGGTGTTCAGAGCCGATAACGGTAAGTATGATGTATCCTTTACCGTGAAAAGTAGCTCGGTCGTAACGAGTCTGAAAACGATGGTGAACGGCAGTCTGGTTGAAGCAGAGACGGTTAGCGAGGATACAAGCAGTAATGAACGAACCGTTCGTTTCCGTGTGGGCAATCTAGACGATCTACTGAGCGCGCAGGTACATGTGAAGGCGACTCCGACCTATGAAGCGGATTACCCGATTCGTTTCCAATTCGATTCTTCCAGCCTGAAGTCAATTACGACCTCACCGGAAGCGCCAGCGATTACAGATGGCGAATATGATGTGAAGTTTGCAGTATACAAGGACGGTTCCAATGAGAACTCCGTTATGAGCACGTATCTATCCCAGCCAGCTCGCCTCATTGCGAAGGATGGCAAATACAAAGTGCAAATGAAGCTCCTGAGCAGTGCGTCGATTCTTTCATTCCAGACGTTAGTTCGTGGCTCCAAGCAGGAGGCGGCTACGGTATCGACAGAAGGTGATACACGTACCGTGGAGTTTACACTCGACAACCCAGCTGCACGCTTTGATGTATATACCCATGTGAGCATTCCAGTGATCCAGTACAACAATAAATATACGGTACAAGTCCAGTTGGATCTGTCTGATCTGCCACAGCAGGGCAATGAGCCAACACCACAGCCAGAACCGCAGCCTGAGCTCATGCAACCACAGGCGATTGATCTGACGACAGGAACGTATACGACTTCACTCACAGCCTTCAAGCAAAATGAGGATATTGCCTCTGAAATGGCACGTTATGTGAATGGAACAGCGAAGATCAAAGTCGAAAATGGCTTATACAATGTATCGTTCACGTTAAAAGGCAGCTCCATGATTCCAGCCTTCCGAGTGGCACCGAAAGGCAGCATGGTGGACTCGACCATTGTAAGTGAAGATGCAGCTTCAGGTGAGCGTGTGATCTCTTTTGTTACCGATACATTGGAGTCCATTGTTCCTGCGCAGGTGGATGTTAAGGTAGGCACCTATGCTAGCAGTTATCCGGTACGTCTGTATCTGAATCCGGCTACGATTGCAGTTCAATCGGCAGGAACGGATGGACTGGCAGATGGTAAATATAGCGCGTCGATTATGGCGCTCAAGTATGGCACCTCCGACGTATCCGAAATGGATAAATATCTAGGCAAGCCAGCAACCGTGATTAAGAAATCTGGCAAATATACCGTACAGGTCAAGCTGAACAATAGCAGCTGGATCAAAAGCTTCAAAGTTGGAGGTCAGGAAGCGCAGATCGTAGAGCAATCGGATGACACACGTGTTGTGCAATTTGCTGTATCTGACCTTCCGAAAACGATCAAAATCAATACTCACGTCATCGTACCCGGTCTTGTACTGGGCGGCGTATCGTATGACCATACGTATGATGTGGATCTCAAGCTAGGCTCGATTATGCCGTACGAAGCGGCACAGCTCTCGGCAACGACTGCCGTTTTACCGCTGGATTTTAGCACGCTGAGTAATGGTACGTATAAGCTGCCATTCCAGATTGTAATGCCGGGTATTAGTGCAGGGACAAGCACACCGCTTGAGCGCTTTATGGCAACCGATCAGCCGGTGCAACTGGTTGTTCAAGATGGTACGCGTCATGTGATTATGAAGCTGAACCATGGGGATACGATCAAGACGTTACGAGTGCTGGAAAATGGTACCTATACCGACGCTGAGATTCTTAGCAGCGATGAGGCAAATAACACCAAAACGATCAAATTCAGCGTGAACGATTATACGAAAAATATACCTGCACAGCTTGTAACCGCAGGTGGTGTAAGCATCGCCAGCACGATTGCGGCGGCAGCGCTAAATGAACAGGTATATGACTTTGAATTTAAGTTTGATACAGCCGCAGTCACAGCAGATACCGCTACAGATGAAGCAACGACGCAAGGGAAGAACACGATCGCAGATGGAGAATATACGACAACCTATCGTATTTTCAAAAACGGCGCTGACACCGATTCTATGCTCACGCCTTATGTAGACCGAACAGCGAAGCTCGTTGCGAAGCAAGGTAAGGTACAGGCAACGATTACGATCAATAACAACGAAGCGGTACCGGTATTTATGACCGATCTTGAAGGTAAATACACAGCACCGAAGCTAGTATCAACCAGTAGCGATGGTACATCACGGACGGTTACGTTTGAAGTGCCTGATCTGAATACTAAGCTGAGTATTTTCGCACATGCTCAAGCGTCATCATATGCTGCTCAGCCTATTAAGCTAGGCGGACAGATTGTATTTGATACTCGTTCATTGCATGCAGCAGATGCTGGTGCGGCGAATTTATCCGCTCAGCCTGAAGCGTCCACTACACAGCCAGTTTCAGATACAACGCCAGCAACAGAGTCTGCTACAGGGTCAGGATCGACAGCTCCTGCTTCATCTGTAGCTCAATCAGCTGTCAAATACAGCATCGGTATCAAAGCCTACAAAGACCAGAGTAACGAACTATCTGTGATGAACGATTACATTAACGGTACAGCTACACTGTCACAGGAAAATGGACAGAATTATGTTCAGGTGACACTCAATAACGGTAGCTGGATGCCTGTTCTCCAGGTCGAGCAAGATGGTGTGTTGAAGGATGTGGAACGAGTAGCCTCAACGGGCAAAACGACCGTCATCCGATTCAAAGTAGACGATCTATCTGACAAAATAAACGCCTACACCCATGTGGTTGTACCTGGACTCGTCATCGGCGGTGTGCCTTACGATCACTGGTATACGATCCAATTGCAATTAGACGAAGCAAGTAAAAAAGCGTTGAACTAACAGCATCATAGTCAGGCAGATGGTTACCGTCTGTCAGCCTCCAAGTCTTGGCGCCTCAATGTGTCAGGACTTGGAAGCATGTTAAAGGCGATGAGCACACGCTTATAGGAGGGAACAACGTGCAGGTGAATTTATCCAGCGAATCTGTAACGAATGGATATCAACAAGAGCAAAAAGCTAGCGATCATTCACAATGCCAGCTATCGCATAGACAGGGTCACTTCTTTCAAGCATCAGCTAATCGTAGTAAGGATACAAGTCGAACCCATCATGATCAACCACATCAGGTGAAATCCGTCTATTTATGTATAGTGCTACTGTTACTGATTTTCATCTTATCCGGCTGTTCTGCGGCTACAGGTGTAACGCCTACCTCCGCAGCAGACCCTACCGCTACTCCCGCAACAAGCGAATCACGGATCGTTGCTACAACGGTGGCGATTACTGAGATCGCCGATGCGCTTGATCTGGAACTGGTCGGCAAACCGACTAGCACGAAGACACTGCCTGAGCGTTATAAAGCGGTGCCGGATGTGGGCAATCCGATGAGTCCGGATATGGAAAAGGTGATGTCGCTGGCTCCGACCGATATTTTATCTGTCACCACCTTACAATACGATTTGGAACCCAAGTTCCAGGGGCTCCATCTGAACGCAGAATTTCTAAATTTCGAGAGCTTGTCGAATATGGAAAAGGAAATCACCAAGCTGGGCGCTCGTTTTGGGCGTGTACAGCAGGCGCAGGCTGTCAACGATCAGCTAGAAGGTAAAGTAAAACAGATCAAGCAGCAGGTTGCCGGCAAGCCTTCGCCCAAGGTGCTCATTTTGCTAGGTGTACCCGGCAGTTATCTCGTGGCAACAGAGCATTCGTATATCGGTGATCTGGTGAGGATTGCAGGCGGTACGAATATTGTATCTGGCGAAAAGGTAGAATATTTGGCTTCCAATACGGAATATTTGCAGCAGTCGAACCCGGATATTATTTTGCGAGCGGCGCATGGCATGCCGGAGGAAGTTGTGAAGATGTTTGACGAGGAATTCAAAACCAATGATATCTGGAAGCATTTTAACGCTGTCCAAAATGGACATGTCTATGATCTGCCAGAGCCGCTGTTTGGCACAACTGCCAGCCTGTCAGCTAATGAAGCGCTGGATGAACTCGTCCAAATGATGTATCCGGCGCAATGAATGGATAGATCGTAATAGATCGTACAGGTAGATCAATCAGGCTACTTTGTCGGTAGCAGTGAGATATAACCCATAGATAGGAGGGCAGCATCTTGGCAAATGTAAACTCGACCCCGGCTGTAACCACTCCAGCACGTTCGCTTTCAGATGGAGCGCATATTATCTATCGTCGTCAGGAGCAGAAGCGATTATGGAGCTTTCTCGCTGTAATGGTGCTACTGATCATCGTCATGCTGTACTCAGTGATGACGGGCAGTCTGCATGTGGGCGCGTGGCAATTCGTGCAAGGCTTATGGACAGGAACAGATGCACAGGTCAATGTTGTGCGAGATCTGAGATTGCCGCGCATTATTATCGCCGTCATGGCGGGTGCTGGACTGGCGGTCGCGGGTGTATTATTTCAAGCGGTCATGAAGAATCCGCTAGCCGATTCTGGTGTGATTGGTATTTCCTCAGGTGCGGCGCTGGTATCGCTACTTGCGGTAACTTTTTTTCCGGCGCTGTATTTCTGGATGCCAGTCTTTTCTTTTCTCGGCGGTGCGCTGGCTTGTGTGATGGTGTATGGATTTTCCTGGCGCTCTGGGCTGAATCCCGTGCGGCTTATTTTGATCGGTGTCGCGGTGAATGCGATCTTTTCCGGGCTGGGGCAGTCGTTTAACTATCGGGGGAGCTATGCGGTCACCAGCATTAATCAGGTGACGACCTCTACACTATCTATGAAGAAATGGGTCGATGTGGATGTGATGCTCTGGTACGGCGGTATTGGCTTGGCGCTCGCATTACTGGTAGCCAGCTGGTGTAATTATTTGTCCTTACAGGAGAAGACCGCGCGGAATCTCGGCTTGAATGTAACACGCGCACGTATACTCATCTCAGTTGTAGCAGTTATTTTAGCTTCAACAGCAACGGCGATCGCAGGCGTGATCGTATTTATCGGCTTGCTCATCCCACATATGGGCAGACAATTAGTCGGCTCCGATCATCGGTGGTTGATTCCATTTAGCGCACTGGCTGGCGGATTATTGCTACTGCTTGCCGATACGCTCGGACGCACCGTACTGGCACCACAGGAAATTCCCGCTTCTATTATTGTGGCGGTCATTGGTGGCCCTTTTCTCATTTTCCTGATCCGAAGGAGTGATCGTATTCATGGACGTTAATGGAATTACCTTTTCCTATGATGGAGGGATTGATCGTCTGCATCATGTCGACACGACCATTCAACCCGGCAAAATCACCACGATCATCGGTCCCAACGGTTGCGGTAAATCGACATTGTTAAGTGTGATGTCAGGCAATGGTAAGCCGCGCGAAGGAGAGGTCATTCTAGATGGCAAAGCGATTGCTCGATATCGTCCATTGGAACTCGCACGTCAGCTCGCCGTTGTTCATCAGCAAAATGAAGCTCCTGACGATCTGACGGTAGAGAAGCTCATTCACTTTGGACGTATGCCGCATAAGAAGAGATTTGCCAGCAATAAGCAAGAGGATGAAGAAGCGGTCGAGTGGGCGATAGCATGCACGAACCTGCAAGAGCGACGTTTTCGTACATTAGATCAGCTCTCTGGTGGGGAGAGGCAGCGGGTCTGGATTGCGATGGCGCTTGCCCAGCGGACGCCGATTCTCTTTTTGGATGAGCCAACGACCTATCTGGACATGTTTTATCAATTAGAGATTATGGAGCTTATTCAGCGACTCAATCATGACCATGGATTAACAATCGTGATGGTGCTACATGATGTGAACCAGGCACTGCGCTATAGTGATGTGATTATTGCGATGAAAGAAGGGCGAGTGCTCGCGTCTGGTCACCCGCAGGATATGCTGACTGCAGCGTTAATTGAAGAGGTGTATGAGGTACAGGTGATCGTACGCTACGATGAGGAAGCTGGCTTCTATATTGTACCGATCCAATCGGTGTTGCGCCCTGTATGAAAGCGGGTAATATAGGAGCAAATACCAGCCTCGTGTTAGTGATCTTCTAACACGGGATGAAATGAAAAGGCTTTTTTGTGTAGACAAAAAAGCATACCACCCCGTCGTGTCTCCTACCACCTCATGATACCAGGGTACTGTGGACGACACAGCCCGGGTATTGCTATGGAACAAGCCCTATCGGTTCATGCACACATCTTACATTCTGAATGTAGCAGGGGAGGAACGTTTTGTTATGCCAAAAGCTCGTTTTCACAACGTAGACAATGTTAGCATCGACAAGACACTCAAGCACTTCAAGCAATGGCGTGCCGATCGACGTAAAAAGGCGCAGCGTGACCGCTCGTATCTTGTACCAAATCATGATCCACAAATGGACTACCTGCATGGCAATCGAGAAGATGCATCCATTACCTGGATCGGACACTCGACGTTTTTTATTCAATATGAAGGATTGAACATCGTAACTGATCCTGTATGGGCGCAGCGTCTTGCTTTTCAGCGGCGAATTGGACAGCCGGGTATTCCGATTGAGGACATCCCGCCGATTGATCTGATCCTCATCTCTCATTCGCATTATGACCACATGCATATCAATTCGATTCGTAAGCTGTATCGTAGCTCCACCACCTTAATCGTACCGGCGGGCTTGAAACGGAAAATGCAGCGTAAAGGCTTTGGGCGCTGTCATGAGATGCACTGGTGGGAGACGCTTAAGCTGGGCGATCTACAGCTAACCTTTGTACCGACCCAGCACTGGAGCCGCCGTACACTGCTGGATACGAATACCTCGCACTGGGGCGGTTATGTACTGGAACCGGTGCATCATCCAATCATGCCAGATGAACAGCATAACCCATGGGTGACCGGTCAAGATCCGATTCAGCTTCATCCGACCATTTCTGCTGATGCAACGAGACAGGAAATGGGGTATGAACAGCGCGCGGTACCACCAAGCGTTTATTTTGCCGGAGATAGTGGATACTTCCCAGGGTTCGCCGAAATTGGACGTCGCCACCGCATTGATGTGGCTTTACTACCGATCGGTGCTTATGAACCGGAGTGGTTCAACAGTTCTCAACACACTACGCCAGAAGAAGCACTGCGCGCCTTCAATGACATTTGCGCTGAAATTATGGTGCCGATGCATTATGGCACATTCAAGTTGGCCGACGATACGGCCCGCGAAGCACTGGATCGGCTGGATAGCGAACGTCGCCGCCTGCATATCACTCAGGAGCGTATACGCGTGCTTGGATATGGCGAAACCTTGATCGTGCATGGACTGCTGGATGAAGAGGCCGAAGAACGCGCCGAGGCATGTCGCTCGGATGCATTGTGACTCCTTTATATTTCGAGTAAATAAAATGCATGTGGCAGATAACCTAGCTGCATGGCTATTGAACAAAGGACTCTTATTCACGATGATCGTGGTGGAGTCCTTTTTTGGATATTTTAGATAGGGATGCCTTATGTTTGCTTAGCCTATCTCTTTGCTGCATAAGATATGTAGGAAGCTACTATAGTATAGAGCAATAAAATAACTGTTCATTGCCCTCACAAAATATAAAATGGTACACTCGGTATAATTAATCAAAAAGGTGGTACATATGAATACAAACCGAATATTTTGGCTAGTCGTTATCGTTGTAGCTTTGATGATCGTAAGTTATTTTTTTATCAGAAGTTCTTAAGGGTGATGAACAAAATCAGTTACAGCAAGAAGTCTATCTCCATTCCTACCAATCTACTCCATTTACTAAGATCCCACAGACAACTTTAAAAATTTAATACATAAACCTGAAGTCACGCCTACGATTACGTGCACTTGTATGGTATACTATTGCCAGCAGTCGTTTATGAAAACGAATACTGTCTCTTTTTCATGAGATTGGAAATTTTCATTACTATATTTTATTAAGGATAAAGGATGGGTTGAATACATGATTAGTACTTCAGGTATCACGCTGCGTTATGGTAAGCGTGCCCTTTTTGAAGATGTAAATATTAAATTCACACCGGGCAACTGTTATGGTCTGATCGGTGCGAATGGTGCAGGTAAGTCTACGTTTCTGAAAATTCTCTCTGGTGAAGTGGAGCAAAACGAAGGTGAAGTTCACATCACACCAGGCGAGCGGATGGCCATTCTGAAACAGAACCAATCTGAATACGATGAGTTTCAGGTGCTTGAGACGGTCATTATGGGTCACAAGCGTCTGTACGATATTATGAAAGAAAAAGATGCACTGTACGCGAAGGAAAATTTCAGCGATGAGGACGGCATGCGTGCCGGCGAACTGGAAGCTGAATTTGCAGAAATGAACGGCTGGGAAGCGGAAGCTGAAGCCGCTGAAATGCTGAATGGCCTGGGCATCGACAACGAAATGCAGTACAAAATGATGAAAGAATTGAATGGTAACGAGAAGGTACGCGTCCTGCTCGCACAAGCGTTGTTTGGTAACCCGAATATCCTGCTGCTGGATGAGCCTACCAACCATTTGGACATCGAATCCATTCACTGGCTCGAAAACTTCCTGGCTGGATACGACGGCACAGTTATCGTAGTCAGTCACGACCGTCACTTCCTGAATACTGTATGTACGCATATCGCCGATATCGACTTTGGTAAAATCCAGATGTACGTGGGTAACTATGACTTCTGGTACGAGTCCAGCCAACTGGCTCTGCAACTGAGCCGTGAGCAAAACAAGAAAAAAGAAGACAAGGTGAAGGAACTGCAGGCGTTTATCCAACGTTTCAGTGCCAACAAATCCAAGTCCAAACAAGCAACATCCCGTAAAAAAATGCTGGATAAAATCACGCTGGATGACATCCGTCCATCCAACCGTAAATATCCGTTCATCAACTTCAAGGGCGAGCGTGAAGCTGGTAAGCAATTGCTGCTGATCGACGGTCTGACCAAGACCATTGATGGCGAAAAAATGATCGACAACCTGACCCTGACCGTGAACAAAGGCGACAAAATCGCACTTGTTGGTCCAAACGGCAACGTGAAAACAGCATTGTTCCAAATGCTGATGGGCGAAATGGAGCCAGATGCAGGTACGTACCAATGGGGCGTAACCACATCTCAGGCTTACTTCCCGAACGATAACTCCGCTTACTTTGACGGTGTAGACGTAACACTGGTAGACTGGCTGCGCGACTACTCCAAAGATCCGGACGAATCATTCCTGCGCGGCTTCCTCGGCCGTATGCTGTTCTCCGGCGACGAAGCTCTGAAAAAAGCAAGCGTACTGTCCGGTGGAGAAAAAGTTCGTTGTATGTTGTCCCGTATGATGCTCATGGGCGGTAACGTCCTGCTGCTAGACGAGCCAACCAACCACTTAGACTTGGAATCCATCACAGCACTCAATAACGGTCTGATCGACTTTGATGGAACGATCCTGTTCACATCCCATGACCATCAGTTCGTTCAAACGATCGCTAACCGCATCATCGAAATCACACCAAACGGCATCATCGACCGCATGATGAGCTACGACGAATACCTCGAAAACAAAGAAATCCAAGAAATGCGCGAAAAACTGTACCCGGTCGAAGCTTAAGAAGCTTAACCCCGATACCCGTTCCACCCGCATATCTAATACCCAGCCTGAACGATCAAGGACATAAACATGTCCGATCGCTCAGGCTTTTTGTTATGTGTTTTTCATTATTTCTGTATGTATAAGCCCTACATAAAGTTCCCCAACCCTGCTCAACCCTACCCAAAAACATCTTAAAATTCTGCCACCCTCCACCCACGGGTGAAAATCGTTATTCACTCATCACATATACTTTTTTCATTCAATGCACGTTCTATACATATCCTCTAAATCCTATTTAAATTCTAAATTTAAGTAATGCGATCCAAAACAATTCATGCCATCTGATTGACTCAAGTTCATATGTAGATAACTATCCGAATAAAAGTAAGCATAACTACAAGAACGTATATTAATCGAATACTGCATACATGAGCACGCTTACTCCAAAATGATTCTCTGCATCATCAACTGTACATAAACGAAACCAATAACGACTAACGCCTAAGACTTAAAGAGTGATTTACAATTACAATATTGTAAGAACGAATGAGATAAAGGCACAATCGAAAAGCAAGATTCTACAACCCTCTATAAATATCTCTATATAGATATCCCTCTACAGCACGTTAGATCTCTATGAATAATAGGAGTACTACTTCTTTAATATCTAATCTTTAGTCTTTAGAAAATATCATGCCGCAAGCAGCACGGAACGAAGGGAAGGAAATAAGGGAAAAGGACGCCTTTGGAGCCCAGGAATCTACATTCTTTCCTAATTCATAGATTCCTGGGCTCCACCCAAGGACGTTCCCTTATTCCTTACCGAAGTGATTGAAGCACAATCACCCAAGTTACCTTTTATCACATTCACATTCACACGATCACTATTATAATTACCATGTACTCTAAAAATATACGCTAAAAATCACTGAGCATTTTCAAACCCCTATCCACCCACGTTCACTATATTAAACAAACTCAAATGTTTCCAAAGAGCAAAACTCTTTCCACCCCCTTACAGATTTTCATCCCCACCACATGATTTGCCCGCCCCTACAACATTTATCCCAAGCCAAAAGGTTTGCCAACCCCTACAACGTTTCTCTAGACCCACAACAAATCCATTTGTTAAGATGAACAAATGAATCAGCAAGCAAAGAGATAAAGCCTTGCGAGCAGGTGTGGGAGGATACAGTAAAATGGTGGATGTGTATCAAAATTTAAAAGAAGGTGAACGTGGCGCATGGCTGAGTATTGTGTCCTATCTCGTACTATCCGCGTTCAAATTAATTTTAGGCTACGTGTTCCTGTCCAGCGCATTGCGCGCAGATGGTATGAATAATGTAACGGATATTGTAGCTTCGATCGCCGTGTTGATCGGGTTGCGGATTGCGCGGAAGCCGCCAGATTCGGATCATGCGTACGGTCATTTTCGTGCAGAGACCGTAGCTGCACTGATCGCTTCGCTGATTATGGCGATGGTTGGCATTCAGGTGCTGATTGATGCGGTAGGCTCGCTTTTCCGCGGTCATGAACAGGCGCCTGAGCTCTGGCTGGCTGGAGTCGCGATTGCGTGTGCAGCGATTATGTATGGCGTGTATCGGTATAATCTTGCACTTGCTCGTCGTACCAACAGCCAGGCATTACTCGCGGCGGCTAAGGATAATCTGTCTGATGCGCTTGTTAGTATCGGTGCGGCAGTCGGTATTATCGGCTCCCAGTTTGGCATGCCGTGGCTTGATGTGGTGGCTGCGATTGTGGTCGGTTTGCTTATTTGTAAGACCGCATGGGACATCTTGCAGGAGTCGATGCATCGTCTGACAGATGGCTTTGATGAAAAGGAATTGCCGGAGCTCAGAGAAACGATTGCTTCAATTGAAGGCGTAGAGGCGATTCGAGATATTAAGGCACGTGTAAATGGAAGCCAGATCCTCGTGGATGTGATCATCGAGGTCGCAGCGGATATGTCGGTTAGTGATAGTCATGATATTACGGATCGGGTTGAAGATACGATGGCCAAAGTGCATAATATTCATTATGTACATGTGCATGTGGAGCCCAAAGAAGCCTAGTCGGCTTATACAGGCTCCTTTGCTACTTTTAGAAATGGAGGCCGTATCGTTGACGCACTCACCAGATCATCAGCCAAATGCAACGGATCAATCGTCCCACCTGGGCATGCCTTCATCTAATCGACAGCGTCCATCTAAGCAGCGTCGCTGGATTCGCCGTTTGCTGGGTAGCCTGCTGGTACTTGCACTTCTGATTGCAGGTGCGCTAGTGTGGCTATCGTGGATGATTGCACCGCAGCGGGAACCCAGTTTGACGTATACCGATATTGATCTCAGAACGAAGATTATTGAGATGGTTCAGCAGCGGAAGCTGGAAACGACGCTGACTCCTGCGGAGTTCAATAATGTAGCCAAGCGAGAATTGCTTGACCGGGCGCAGCATTTTCCACCAGGCGTTCGAGTGACGGGAGCAGAATTTAGCTGGAAGGGCTCGGTGGTACAGGCAGATGTACGAGGCAGTCTATGGGGGATTCCATTTGGAGGCTTACTCGACTTTGATGCGGTACAAGATGGCAATGCGCTTGTGCTGACCCATCGTCATACGACCGTGAAGCATGGTTCATTGGATTGGCCACGTCTAGAGCCAATTCGTATTTCACTGAATAAGTATCTTCCTGCAATTGCGAAGGTAAGCGATTTGCAGTTTGGCGAAGACCAGATTACGCTTACATTTAAGCTGGATTTACTTACCATACCTCGGTTATTATGGAGATAACAACACGCGAAAAAAGCACCATGACCCTGTACAGGATCATCATGCTTTTTTCGCTTTTTTTGTAGGATCGCGTATAATCGAACAGAGTCTGCCGATTACCGTGTATCCCTATGTGTGATCATCCTCTAAAACGTCTTTCGACGTCCTGTCAGCAAGCTAACTACGAACAGAATCAAGAAGAGGAAGAATAGAACTTTGGCGATCGTTGCCGCTGCTTCTACGAGGCCAAAGAACCCGAAGATTCCAGCTACGATTGCGATAACGAGAAAAATAACAGACCATTTCAGCATGGGTGTTCACCTTCTTTCGTGAAAAGGTACCGATATTTTGCTTGGCAAAAATCCAGACCTTTGTTGTAGTTCGCGTTTGAAATTTGCAAACGCTTGAGTTGTCGGTATTGATTGGTTAACCGCTAGCTTTCCGTTTGAAACAAGCGCTTTGACAAGTCGCCAAGCATTCGTATTTCTGTTTCGTGCCAAAGGCTGACGGGTAGTTATGAGTAACATCCACACATAAGGATTGACGTCGGAAGACATACCAAATTTCTATCGTGATGAAGGAGAGGACCTATCTATGATCATCAACATCAGTGTCGCGGTAATCGCGATCGCATTCGCCGTACTCGTTGTATTTTTGGTTAAAGTTTTACTCTCAGCTAAAGATTCGCTGGATAATGTATCCGCCACATTGAAAGATGTTCAGAAAACGATGGAAGAGCTCACTTATGAAGTGAAGCAGACGATTCGCACGGTTAATGATATTACCGCCAATGTCGATCACAAGCTCAAACAAGTTGATCCTGTTGTCGATTCTGTCAATAACCTTGGCGTCGTGCTCAGCGAAATTACAGAAGTTGTGAAAGACCTGACGTTTAAAACAAAAGAAGTAACAGGCGCTGTATTTGAGCGTATGAAATCAACAGGAACAAATCACGAAGGTGCTGAGAATCCACATGGCGTAGTGAAAGCTTCGACACCGGAAGATCGCACACTACAATCCTACGCGGCTACCTATGGTGGTAAGCAAGGTGCATGGATGAATGTTGTGGATATCGCAGCGAACATCTGGCAAAGAATGCGCAAATCTTCTTCACGTTAAGGCATTATTGTTGATAAGCTGGCAAGTGTTGTAAACAAGAGGTAGACCGTAGAAAGGGTGAGACGATGATAACTCTCATGATGTTGCTCGCTGGAATATTGTCCCCTGACGCCGGTTACGATCAAGTATCTGCTGCTCCCGTACAACCGACTGCGGTTGTGCAAACTGCTCAATATGCTTCATCCACACCGGATCAAGGCATCCGGACTGCGGTAGATACGCCGTCCGTATCCGATGCTGTTTATGAGGATCACCATCATACGTACAGTACATTAAATGGAGTTTCGTTGGAAGATACAAAGGCTGACCTGTTGCATAAGCTTGGCAAGCCTGAACGTATTGAAAAGACGGACGCCGGATATACCGAATACCGGTATAACGATGTAACGGTAGGTTTGATGGATGACGGCATGATCTACTATGTGAGTGTGCCAGTGCAGGCTGGCTCGGTGGAACTGGATGGTCAGCGTATTGAGCTGAATAAGCAGGAGATTACCGAGACACTTGGCAAGCCACAATTCACTGCTGATGATGGTGAAGGCTACAATAATGATTTTTATGCCTTTAAAGTATTTACAGATCCCGACACAGGTGAGATCGTGAGTGCGGATATTTTCGACGTATGGTCACAATAAGCTAATAGTAGTCTCGGTCATGGGACTAATGCATGATTTGACAGTGTTTGACGATATTCGAGAATAAGTTTGAAAAAAATAGCGAATGTTTGGTTTCAAAGGCACCAGTTTGGGGTAAAGGTAGCAATGACCTTTTTGCCCGAATCCTTTTTCAATACAATTCAAGTGTTATGAACAACACTAGAAAGGGAAGGTGAACGATCATGAGATCTACAGATGCCAAACCTTACGGTAAAATTGTGGAAAATGGAACGCAGGCAGTAGAGGTTGTACATGAGCTCCAAAGTACAGGCTATGGATTTGATGATATTTTTGTGCTTGCCCATCAAAAGGATCGCACAGATCAAATCGCCCATACTGCGGGTACGGGAGAGATTGGAATCAAGGAAGAAGGCGTATTCGATTCACTGGCGAACCTGTTTCGTTCTCGTGGCGATGAGCTGCGCTCCAAGATGACGTCTCTCGGCTTCACGCAAGAAGAAGCTGATTTTTATGAAGAAGAACTGGATAAAGGCAAGGTGCTGGTTATCGCTTGTCGACGCTCGTAAAGGGAATCCGACATCCTGTTACAGCGTTGGCGAGACGGCTTATACAACCGTGCTACGCACCATGGACGATTACAGACGTTGTATCAAAAGCATATGCCATCGTCCTCCGCAAGGGCCTTGAATTGTAGAAACATACCTTCAACTTCACCTGCTCGGTGGTGTTGAAGGTTTTTTGATGAGTTTTAGAGATGGTTATGGAGTAAGAAGGGTATAGGATACTGTAAGGTGTAAATGATACATACCCTGATACGAATATGGATATTTCATATAAATGAAGAACTAAAGGAATGAGGAGAATGTATGAATATATTAATCGTTGACGATAATCCGACTAATGTCATCATTATCCGCGAGATTTTGAAAAGAGAACAATATACGAATACCGTTACTGCATCATCAGCAAAGGAAATGTTCGAGCATCTCGGTGTGGGAACATCCGATGCAATGTTGCGATCTCGCGCCAATGAGGTAGACCTGATCTTATTGGATATGATGATGCCGGAAATGGATGGAATTGAAGCCTGTCGCTTGCTACAGCAAAATGAGCAACTTCGCGATATTCCGGTCATTATGGTTACTGCCGTAGGCGATTCCAAAAAACTTGCAGAAGCGCTGGATGCGGGTGCAGTAGACTATGTGACCAAGCCGATTAACAAGGTCGAGCTGATGGCACGTATCCGACTTGCGCTACGACTCAAGCATGAGAAGGACTGGCATAAGGAGCGCGACCAGCATATTCAGGAAGAGCTGAAGCTGGCAAGCCTTGTACAGCATGCTGTACTGAGTACACCCATTCAAGATCCGAATTTTCAGATTGAAGCGCTATATAAGCCATCCTTTGAGCTGGCAGGCGACCTGTATGCATGGTATCCGCTAGGTGAAGGACGTTATGGCATTATTTTGCTTGATATGATGGGACATGGGATTTCATCCTCGTTATTCTGTATGTTTATTGCATCCGTACTTAAAGATACGGTCACTACATATGTGGAACCGGAAAAAGTAATCCAGGAGCTGAACCGACGCTTTAATCAGCTTCATATTGAAAATCAACTGGTACAGTATTATTTTACAGCGATTTACCTGGTTGTAGATACGAAGTACAAACGAATTGATTATGTGAATGCTGGACATCCGCCAGGCTTGTTTTTCGCTGATCAGGGTGATGTCGTTCGTCTGGGAACAACAGCGCCACCGGTTGGATTGTTTGACCGGATTGATATGGAGTCCAAGAGCTTCCATTATGAAGGTGATGCGCATCTGGTGCTGTATACCGATGGCTTGTTAGAAGCGGTAGAAGGTGATCAGGATGTGCAGCTACAATTTTTGATTGATGAACTTGCCGGTCATCACCATATGGATAAAGGTGAGATTGAGCGCATGTTCTTTGAAGTTGGCGTACCGTCAGACCGTGATGACGATAAGTGTCTAGTATGGATTTCTCTACATGAAGGGACGGACAGTGCATGAAGCTTCGTACAAAGCTCGTTTTGGGGTTCAGTGTCATCATTATGATTTTGATGACGCTGGGCTTTATTACGTATGACCGCATGAATTACATGAATGAACAGCTTGATAAAGTGTATCAAGAGCGTTATTTGAAGGTACGCTATTCAACAGATGTGCGTTCAGAGATGAACGTGATTGCCCGTGAAGTTGCTAACTTGCTACTTAGTGCGTCTAATCAGCCGACCGAGCAGACGCGGAATATGATCGAAGAGACGATTGCAAGCGGAGAAAGTAATCTGAAGCTGCTCACCGATGGTGCAGATACGCCGGAGGAGAGGCAGCTCATTGCGCTGGTAACGACTAATTGGGGCACGTATATTACTTATGCGCGTCAGGTGACAGACATGCTGTCGAATGACCAGATTGCAGAAGCGAATAATTATCGTACTCGTGTAGGGCTGAGTGCGCAGACGAATCTGGGCGATAGCATCACTGTTTTGTCAGAGTATCAGGATAATGCCATCGACAAAGAAATCGCAGAAGCGAACGCCGCGTATCAAAGCTCAATTCGAGTGACAACTTATGTGATGGGACTGGGCATTCTGCTAAGCCTCTTAATCATGCTATGGATCGTACCAAGCTTTAGCAAAGGTCTTGGAACCGTGTCGATGATGATTAAAGGCTTCTCCGAAGAGCGATTTGGTGCCATTCGTCGGATACGTGTCAAATCGAGCGATGAGATTGGTGAGATCGCACGTGTCTTTCAGCAGATGGCAGGCAATCTACAGGAGAAGCGAGATTTGGAGGATAAATACAATCAGGCAAAGGAAGATCAGTCCTGGCTTGATTCCAACACCGCGCGCATTACCGAGCTACTACGCGGAGTGAGCACGCTGCAGCAGAGTGCACAGACCTTTATTAATGAGTTTGCACCGAGGCTTGGTGCGCATATGGGGAATTTGTATTTGCGCACACCAGAAGCACCAGAGCAGATTCATTTACTCGCTTCCTACGCCGCTGAAGGACGCGTAGATTCGCATAAGCAACTCTATATCGGACAAGGATTAACCGGACAATGTGCGGCTGATCGCAAGCCGATGATTATCGACGATGTGCCTCCGGGTTATTTCCCGGTGAATTCGTCACTTGGCGATGCTCAACCGAAAAGCTTGATGATCTATCCGATCGTATTTGAAGATGAGCTACTTGGTGTGATCGAGCTGGCTTCATTACAAGGCTTTAACTCGCTGCAAAAGCAATTACTGCATATGCTCACTCAAGATCTGGGCGTAATCGTGAACAATATTAACCGCCGTCTGCATGTGGAGCAGTTGCTACGCGAATCACAAGCATTGACCGAAGAACTGCAAAGCCAGTCGGAAGAGCTGCAAATGCAGCAGGAGGAATTGCGCCGCTCTAACGAACGTCTGGAAGAACAGACGGAGGAGCTTAAGCGTTCGGAAGACTTGCTACAGCGTCAGCAGGAAGAGTTGGAGCATTTTAATAATGAATTGATTGCGAAGACACGAGAGCTACAGGAGCAGGTACAGCATGTAGAGGAACAAAATGAAGAGATTGAGCAGAGCAAGTATCAATTGGAGCAGCAGGCGATGCAGCTTGCAGTAACAAGTAAATACAAGTCTGAATTCCTTGCCAATATGTCGCATGAACTGCGTACACCGCTGAACAGTCTGCTCATTCTGTCACAACTGCTTACCGAGAATAAGGATGGCAATTTGACAGACAAGCAGCTTGAATATGCGAGTACGATCTACATGTCAGGTGCCGATCTGCTGAAAATGATCGACGAGATTCTTGATCTGTCCAAGGTCGACGCTGGCAAAATGGAGATCAATCGCGAACAGGTGCCTATAGCGGCGCTAGAATCGTTTGTAAATATGAACTTTGCCCCTGTGGCAGCGAAGAAGGAAATCGAACTGCGCGTATCGGTCGCAGACGGTGTACCGGATACGCTGATTACAGATGAGCACCGAGTGAAGCAGGTATTACGTAATCTGTTATCTAATGCATTCAAATTTACTGATCAAGGATTTATCGAAATGGCGTTTGAGGAATCGGCTGGTGAGGATCTACCGGTCTATCTGCGTAAGGATTCGTCTTATATCGCAATTAAGATTATCGACAGTGGTATCGGTATTCCGCAGGATAAGCTGGATCTGATCTTCGAGGCATTCCAGCAGGTCGATGGAACAACGAGTCGTAAGTATGGTGGTACGGGACTCGGATTGTCAATCAGCCGTGAGTTAGCACGCCTGCTCGGTGGCGGTATCACAGTCAGCTCCGAGGAAGGTCGAGGCAGTATATTCACGCTCTATCTGCCGAAAATGTTGCCGTCTGCAGAGGATCAACCTGCTCAGTTAGCAGAACCAGGCATAGATCATGTGAGTGCTGCTTATCTGCCTGTCGATCATACTGCGCATCTGCTACAGCAGGCGGGACGTAATCGTCCGACAGAAGAACCCGTGCAGCAGACGATATCCGATACGATTCAAGATGATCGTGATCGAATCGTAAGCGGTGATAAAGTGCTACTCATGATCGAAGATGATCCCAAGTTTGCCCGTATTCTAATAGATATGGCGCGTGGACGCGGCTTCCGCGCACTGGTTGCGATGCAGGGAGATACAGGTCTGCATATGGCGAAGACGTATCACCCGGATGCGATCATTCTGGATATCCAGCTTCCAGTCATGGACGGCTGGTCGATTCTAAGTGAACTGAAGAGCAATGCAGCCACTCGCCATATCCCGGTGCATGTCATCTCGGTGATGGATGAAGTGAAGCAAGGCTTAATGATGGGCGCGATTGCGTATTTGAAAAAGCCAACCAGCAAGGAAGCGCTTGAAAAAGCATTTAATCATCTGGAATCGTACACCGAACAAGGACTCAAGCAGCTACTAATCGTAGAGGATGACGAGATTCAGCGTCACTCGATCATTGAGCTGATCGGTCATGATGATGTAGCGATTACAGCGGTATCCACGGGCTTCGAAGCTTTGCAGGAGCTAAGTACGAAGCGGTACGATTGTATGGTGCTGGATCTGATGCTGACCGATATGACCGGCTTTGAGCTGCTTGACCAGATTCGTGATGATCAGCGTTTACGCGATATGCCGATCATTATTTACACTGGTAAAGAGCTGGATAGTAAGGAAGAGACACAGCTTCGCAAATATGCGGAGTCCATTATTGTCAAAGACGTCAAGTCGCCAGAGCGTCTGCTGGATGAGACGACACTATTCCTACACCGCGTCGAGGCAGATCTGCCTGAAGATAAGCGTCGTATTTTGCAGAAGCTGCACAATAAAGAGACGTTATTTGAAGGTAAACGCATCTTGCTCGTTGATGATGATGTGCGCAATGTATTCGCATTATCCAGCGTACTGGAAGGTTACCGGATGGAAGTGACCTTTGCTGAGAATGGACGTGAAGCGGTCGAACTGGTTGAGCAGCAGGAATTTGATCTGGTGCTGATGGATATGATGATGCCAGAAATGGATGGTTATGAAGCGATGAGGCTGATTCGCCAGATGCCAGAGCATGATAAATTACCGATTATCGCATTGACCGCGAAGGCGATGAAGGACGATCGTTCCAAGTGTATCGAGGCTGGCGCATCTGATTATGTGAAAAAACCAATTCAAACGGATCAACTTTTATCATTAATGCGAGTTTGGTTGTATTCGTAGAAGGCAAAAGTGGGTAAATGAAGTATAATGTAAAACGCCTGGTTTTTTTGAAATAGGCTTAAGTATAAGAATATCGAACCTGAATGTATCGTTCAGGTGCCGAATGAATAGACAGAGATGCATATTTTGCTCTGCAAAAGTCGTCATCTCATCGCACGTAGTATTAGCAGTGCGTAGGTGCAATATCCATGCTACACCGGAAAGTTTATACAAGAATTGGGGCTGAAAATAAATGACACCAACCGATCATGAGCAATTATCCAATCGTATCGAATCGCCCCAGGGAGAAACTCAGCTAGAAACGAATCTTGCGGAACGGGAACATATCGAAATTGATCTACTGCTAGAAGGCGTGCATAGACTGTACGGGTATGACTTTCGGAACTATGCCCGTGCTTCACTAACTCGCCGAATTTGGCATTATGTGCATGCGGAAAAGCTGGTATCCATTTCGGCTTTGCAGGAGCGTGTGCTACATGATCGTTCCTGCTTTGAGCGGATGGTACAGAATCTGTCGATTCCAGTGACCGAGATGTTCCGCGATCCGCATCTGTTTCGCATGTTCCGGGAAAAGGTCGTGCCATTACTGCGCACCTATCCTTATATTCGTATCTGGCATGCTGGCTGTTCCACGGGGGAAGAAGTCTATTCGATGGCTATTTTGCTTCATGAAGAAGGGCTGCTGGATAAGGCGAGAATCTATGCGACCGACATGAACAACCGCTCGCTCCAGCAAGCCCGAGAAGGTGTGTTTGGAATTGAACGTATGCAACTGTATACGAAAAATTATCTGGAAGCCGGCGGTACAAGATCGTTTTCCGAATATTATACGGCTCGTTATCAATCGGTGATCTTCCAGCCGTTTTTGCGCAAGCATATTATATTTGCTGAGCATAATCTGGCAACTGATCGTTCGTTTAATGAGTTCAATGTGATTTTATGCAGAAATGTGATGATCTACTTTGATGATAAGCTGCGTGAGCGTGTACACCATTTATTTCATGAGAGTTTGAGTCGTTTTGGCATTTTGGTACTGGGCTCCAAGGAATCCATGCAGTTTACGGGCTATAGTGATAGTTATGAACCACTGGATCGTATGGAAAAGGTGTACCGGAAAATTAACTAGAGAATGTAGGGGGATTCCATGAGGTTTCATGAACCGATTCACATCTTGCTTGTAGATGATCGACCTGAAAACTTGCTCGCACTGGAAGCTGTCCTTGAAAGTGAACGCTATAATCTGGTCAAGGCGACCTCAGGAGAGGAAGCGCTACGCTGTTTACTCAAGGACGAGTTCGCTGTGATTGTGCTGGATGTTCAGATGCCCGGGATGGATGGGATCGAGACAGCCAAGCTGATTAAGGCGCGCGAAAAGACCAAGGAGATACCGATCATCTTCATTTCTGCCAACAGCAAAGAATCTGAGCATCTATTCGCCGGATATTCTGCCGGGGCCATCGACTACATGGTGAAGCCGTTCATTCCACAGATTCTCAAGTCTAAGATTGAGGGCTTTGTGAACATGTATTTAACGAACAAGCGTCACAAAACTCAATCTATGTTGCTTCAGCAAAAAACGTTGGAGCTGGAAAAGATGAATCAGGAATTGATGCGTGCTAAAGAAGACGCAGAGATCGCAGCCAAAGCGAAAACGGAATTTTTGGCGATGATGAGTCATGAGATTCGTACACCGATGAATGGTGTGATCGGAATGATTGACCTGATGATGGAAACCGATCTGCATGCGGAGCAAAAGGATTATGCCGAAATTATTCGCAGTAGTGCGGATGCACTCGTCATGGTGATTAACGATATTTTAGACTTTACGAAGATGGAATCCGGTAAAATGGAATTGGAAGAGCATCCGTTCTCACTGGAAGCCTGCTTGTCTGAAATCTTCAGTCTGTTCTCAATGGAAGCTTCCAAAAAGAATCTGGAGCTGGTATATCGGATCAGCGATGAGATACCAACTTATCTGTACGGTGATATGGCTCGGCTTCGTCAAGTGCTCATTAACCTGACCGCGAATGCTGTTAAATTTACCGAACGCGGTGGTGTGTACCTTGAAGTGCAGTGTGTAAGCAGACAGGATAACCGCCTGGAGCTGGAATTTAAGGTGAAAGATACTGGGATCGGTATTGCACTTGAGAAGCGGGAGCAACTGTTCCAGCCATTTTCACAGCTCGATTCTTCGCTCACTCGTAAATATGGGGGAACGGGACTCGGACTTGCGATTTGTAAAAATCTTGTGCAGATGATGGGCGGCGATATCCAGCTTGCCTGCGAAGAGATGGAAGCGCACGGGGGTGCCGTATTTTCGTTTACCATTTGCGTGAGAGAATATGCGATGAGTGAACTGGATGAGACGGGTCTAGAAGAGCGACCTTCCAATCTACTTCAGCAAGAGAGCGGCGATCTTCCTAACATCTTAATCGTGGACGATCATCCGATTAATCAGAAGCTAATGGTGACGATGCTAGAGAGACTGGGCTATAATCCAGATACCGCAGACGATGGTGAAGATGCAATTCGGCTCGCGAATCATCAGGTGTATGATTATATTTTTATGGATGTACAGATGCCTAATGTGGATGGATTGGAAGCGACACGTCGTATTCGTCAATTAGCGAACGGCGAGCGCAGCATCATCATTGCGATGACAGCTGATGTGATGGAAGGAATTAAAGGACGCTGTTTTGCAGCAGGAATGGATGATTATATTAGCAAGCCTGTCAAAATGGCAAGCGTCAAAGCGATCCTGGAACGCTACTCATCTGAGCTTGCACTATATGAGGCTAGAAAAACCGTATATTGAATCAGAGTTAGATGATGCGGTAAAGTAAAGAAAGTATACAAAATTTGCTGTCGCTACGGGCCGATATCCTGCACATTTGGCTCTAGAGACAGGGATTAGATAGTTGTATAAACAACCATTAACTGTAAAATATTAAAATTAATGGTTTTTGTTGCGTGTTGGCTATTTATTGCTTATGTTTCAGTGCTCGTAGCGTTGGGTTATTAGTAAAGAAACCATTGTTCAGGGGAGAATGTCTATGACTACCAATAAAAATGATAAGTTTAACGTAGTAACACAGATGGATGAGCAGTCCTGCACCGTATTTGTCAGTGGGGAAATGGATTTGTCCGTAGCACCTGATTTTCGTCTTGTGATGGAGCCACTTGTAGGCAATGCACAGCAGAATCTAATCGTGAATATGAAAGACCTTAAGTATATTGATAGCACGGGTATTGGTATCTTGCTTTCTATCCTCAAAGCACGGCACGGTATGAACGCTAGCTTTGCCGTTGAAGAAGTTCCTTCCAACATCCAAAAGTTGTTTGAAATGACAGGTATCGCCAAGTTTTTCGCCCCTCAGGAGAACTCCCACTAGGAAAGGATCGAACATAGAATGAAAGCAGATACTCAAAAAGTAATTCTCAATCTGCCTGCCACAGCAGAGTTTGTAGATGTGGTACGCCTTAATTTATACGGAATTGCCTCCAAAATGGGTTTTTCCTATGAAGATATCGAAGACATGAAGGTCGCTGTCTCCGAAGCATGCAACAACTCAGTATTGTATGCATACGGTCAAGACGATGGCCATATTGATGTTATTTTTGAAATTGGTGAAGAAACGCTGTCCATTACCGTTGAAGACGAAGGAGAGAGCTTCGAAACGGTGAAGGAGATGGCTGATCAGAATACGCTTCACGACAAAGAACTGAGCGATGTCCAGATCGGCGGACTCGGCTTTTATCTGATGCAGGCATTGATGGATGATGTCCGTATCGAGAATGTGGCAGGTCAAGGTACACGCGTGACCATGTCCAAAAGTCTTGCTCGAAGCGAGGAAAGAGTATGAGTGAAAAAGCGACTCCCCCTGAATCTATGGACGAGGCAATCGGCCTGATCTGGGAGTATCAACAAACAAAAGACAACGATATTGCGACTGTACTGATCAAAAAGTACGAGCCTATGGTCAAAATGGCAGCAGGCAAAATCGCACGTAATCGTCCTGACCTGTACGAGGATTTGTACCAGGTTGGGCAGATGGCATTAATTCGTCTTTTGCAGCAATATGATATTTCTTTGGGGATTCCTTTTGAGCCGTATGCCATGAAGAGTATGATCGGGCACATGAAAAACTTTTTGCGCGATAAATCATGGTACATACAGGTTCCACGCCGAATTAAGGAAAAGGGAGCTCTCGTTCAGCAGGCGATTGACGAGCTTACCGTCAAATTAGAACGTTCTCCAAGTGTACGTGAGATTGCAGGCTTTTTGGATTTATCCGAAGAGGAAACGATCGAAGTACTGGCTGGACGCGAATGTTATCATTATGTTTCACTGGATTCTCCGCTATCTCAAGAAGAAAGTGCAGCAACCCTTGGTGAGCTAATCAGTGCAGATGTGAATGACTATGATGCGGTAGAAAAGCGTATGGATCTGCAGCAAGCACTGAGCCAATTGAAAGAGCAAGAGCAAAAAGTATTGCTACTGGCATTTCAAGAGGGGCAATCCCAACGTGCGATTGCACAAAAGCTGGGCGTATCCCAGATGAGTGTATCTCGTATTCAGAAGCGCGCGACTGAAAAGCTTAAGCAGATCATGTCGAACGCATCTTCGTCGGGATGACTACATGATATTATCCGAATGGATGTATAAACGATTGTCGAGGTTGGCAATGGAATAAAGGTATGCTAGTTCTCTCCATGGGTGGAGGGGATGGGCATACCTTTTTAGTTTGCGCTGGTGTAGCAGCGTTATTGTAGAGAATTAATCTCCTACCTTGACTACTAACATGCAAAAGCAAACATCCTCCTGTGATTACTATTCCACTAGGAATTCATGCATGGTAATCACGGGAGGATAAGTATGGAAAGTTGTATACAAGATGTATGATGGGGACAAGTGCATATTAGCGTCCGCTTTGTGAAGTGTTCACGTACTTGAGCAGTTCGTTAATGTAATCGCCGATGACAGGTAGGTTGAAGCTTACGAGTAGAGATAGCAGGTAACCGAGTAGTGCGAGCACGACGATGGTACCGAGGGAAAGGCCCAGGCCACGAGCTGCGCCTGCGATGAAGTTGGTTAGGATGCGTCTTTTGACACTGCTATAGTTTTCGATGATATCTCGAATTTCTGCTTTATCTAGAGCCGCCGTCAATTGATCGAGTCGTTCGTTCAGCCGTTTCACTTCGTGCCTTAATTCAAAGGGATGTTCGCGTATCGTATCAGGTGGTTCAACTACTCTGGGTGGATTAGGGGATAGTTCTTTCTCGTCTTTATCAGCCATGTTGTTACCTCGCTCTCGGATGAATTGGGGTATCGGACAGAGAAATAGCCGACTGCAATGAGCCGGCTATGATAGTTTATCATTCTCTTGGCGACGATCAAGCGCCGGACAATTGTTTACTTATTATCCGTGGTCAATGGTTTTGCATCCTGTTTTACGTTATCCGCAGCTTTGTTTACTTCTTTGCTGATATCGTCTTTTGCATCTTTTACATCGTTAGCAATGTTTTTGGAAGCTTCCGCTACATGGCTGATAATGTTGTCTTTCGCTTGTTCTTGCTCAGATGTTGGAGTTACGGTATCTTTAACTTTTGTACCGATCTCTGTTGCTTTTGTCGCAACATTTTGTGCCAGTTCAGTTGCTTTGTTGCTCACTGTGCCAGCCAGTTCTACTGTTTTATCACTGATCAGACCAGCAGCCTGTACCGTTTGATCGGATACTGTGTTGTATACGGACTTTGTTTTTTCGCCAGCAACAGACAGTTTGTCAGAGATATCTTCGCGCAGTTCGCGTCCAGGCTTAGGTGAGAACAGCAAGGCAGCGGCTGCACCGATTAATCCCCCGATAAATACACCTTTTAGAAAAGTAGAACTACTTTGTACTGGATATTCTTTTTCTGCTTCGTTCATGAACAATCACTCCTCGAATTAGTATAAGTTACATAGAATAGCATATACATCCTCCATGGGAGGACCTAGCCATAGCCGATCGAATGAAGCTTTTCTGAGGTAGTAGAATAATAGAAGTATTGCTTATCCAAAGTATGGCCTATATTTAAGCTTGGTAGCAATCATGCCGTTCGACGGAACAACCGAGATACCAATCCAAGCAAAAAAACAAAGATTGCAGTACCGAGTATAGCAGGTATGATCGCAAATTCACCGATCACCGGTCCAAAGTTACCGAATAAGAGTGCACCAAGCCATGCGCCTACGAATCCAGCAATTGCAGCACCGATAATGCCACCTGGCATATTATCACCAGCCAGAGCGTTACCGATTAGACCGATAATGATAGCAAGTATAAGGCTAATAATAATGCCCCACATAAGCAACGCCTCCTTGTATGATTAGGCTACTGTACTGTTGTCAGTATAGCAGTCAACCGGGCTAGGAAATCAATGGGTATAAAGATAACTCCCAGCAATTGGTTGCTACGTTCTTACTTCGTATATAAACATGGTTTATACAGCATGAAACATAAGTTCATGATCGCTGCTAGGTATCGAAAGGTTGCTGAGGTCGCTTGGTTTGCCACAAAAAGAGACAGTAAGCACAAGCAATAAACCACCAAAACCCACTGAAAAATCCAGCCAGCACATCGGTTGGATAATGCACACCCAGGTAGATACGCGTGACTCCAATCGTTACAATAAGTACAATACCGCAAATGATAGCAGGTAGCATTCGCTTCCCCTGTTGCTTACGATAACGGGCCCAGGTAAAGAACAACATCCCATACATAGCCGCAGCGATCGTAGCATGACCACTTGGAAAGCTATACCCGGATGCAGGTGCCCAGAATTCAAGCTCCGGTCTTGGACGCATGAAATGAAATTTGAGCAAGGTGTTCATAATCCATGCTCCACCCATCGTCGGTAGCAACATCATCGCTTCGCGATATTGTCCCATCCGAACCAAAATAGCTGCAAAACCTAAGGAGACGAATAATGTAGGATAAAAAGAGCCTAAATAGGTGAAAAATAGCATCAGACTACGTAAAGGTTCTCCATGATAGGAGCGTAATCCATCCTGAAATTCGTTTTCCCATATGTGAATCGAGTTACCAAATACAGCCTGAACAATCCAAATGGCTCCTTCAATGAGCAAAAATGAAGCGATGCCGCCAGCTACAAGCACCAATACGATGAGTAGCCATAAGGGCAGCGATGAAGGAGTAGGACGTTTAGGGAAAGATTGTGATGATATCGTAATCGCCCTCTTTCAACAATAAAATAGGAATAGCCTGCAAAGCAAGTTTGCCTGCCAGATTGCTTAATCCATCAGGACAAGCGGTGAGTACTGTAAAAAGATATAACAACCATATAACCCAATGGCACCGTATGAACCTTGTTATACGCAAACAAATCGTGAACGTTGCACAAAAAAAGCAAAGCCTCAGCTCCCAATCGGGGAGAGACTTTGCTCGGATGAATCTGTAGTTCGTGGATTGTATCGTACTGTACGCTACAGCATGATACGACTGCATAGAACTTATTTACTACGCAGACGTCCAAGCTCAGATACGAGAGCTTCCACTTCACTAATACTCAGATTCGGTTTGTTCATCACAATGTCATATACATCATATATATCGTCGTACTGCTCGACTGAAAAAGCAGATGCCTGCATCGCAGCTCCGCTCGCCATCCGCAGCTTTGTTTTGATACCTTCGATCATTAATTCAAGATTTTCAGGTGTTTTTTGAGACAAATCCATAACAGGTGTTCTCCTTCTTTTAGCAGATCGCTGATTTGGTTGTATTGTATCATGGATAGCCCGCAGGAACCAACATTTTGCGGTAACCTGATGCATAAGGTAAAATGACAGAGTCACGCTTATTCAGAGTGAACTCATTTATAGAAACAGCGTTCACTTTTTACTATATTTCGTGTATATACAGCACAAAGACGATGTTGAAGGGAAACTACGATATGATTAATCGCCGTTCAAGCCTGCTTCCCTATGAGCAGCAGAATCGACGTAATGTGAATATGGATGGCATGGTGCAATTTTTTCGTACGATTCATAGCCGTCACGCACTGGAGGAGCTTGCCTTCGTTTGCATCGGTACAGATCGTTCGACTGGAGATGCGCTGGGACCATTAACAGGAAGCGGCTTAAAATCACATGGAATTCCGCATGTGGTCGGTACGCTGGATGAGCCATGTGATGCGCATAATTTGCATGTTCGCATTCCGCAGATTTCAGAGCAGTTGACTATTATCGCCATTGATGCTTGTCTTGGACAGCAGCGCTCGGTTGGCTTGTATAGTATAGGGGAAGAGCCGCTGTTCCCTGCCTTATCTGTAGGTGGGCAATTCCCGGGTGTGGGGACATATAGCATCGCCGCCATTGTCAATGAACATGGTCCTAAGCCCTATTGGACGCTTCAAACCACTTCACTGCGCCAGGTGATGCGAATGTCAGACGACATTGTCCAAGCCGCTGTTCGCGGATTGGGCTTACGTAGCTAAAGAATATTATCAATAATATGAGGAAGAATGAGGAGGAACCATACCATGAGTAATCTTTCATCTAAGCCTACATCACAGCCACCGCTTCACTATACCGAATCCGGCACAGGCGAGCCGCTAGTGCTACTGCACGGGTTTCTCGGTAGTTCAGCGTACTGGGACGAGTTGGTTCCACTGCTATCAGCAAGTTATCGCTGTATCACACCCGACTTACGCGGACATGGACGTAGCCTTGCTCCTGAAGGTAGCTACCGTATAGAACAGATGGCGGAAGATGTGATTGGATTGCTAGATTATCTGGATCTTCCATTTGCCACCGTTCTCGGTCATTCTATGGGTGGTTATGTGACACTTGCATTAGCAGAAAATCATTCTGACCGATTGAAAGGCTGGGGACTTGTCCACTCTACTGCACACGAAGATGCCCCCCAAGCTAAAGAAAATCGCTTGCTCGCCGTTTCCAAAATTAATAGCGAAGGCATTGCAGCATTCACCGATGGCATGGTAGAAGGACTGTTCGCGCCAGCTTCACTTGAAAAGCTTCCTAAAGCCGTACAAAAAGTACGCGAACTCGGTTATGCGACACCTCCACAAGGAGCATGTGGTGCAGCCCTAGCGATGCGTGAACGTCCAGACCGTCGTCACGTACTAGACAACACATCCAAGCCTGTCCTACTCGTAGCCGGAGCCCAGGATGGCCTGATCCCAGCTGAACGTTTATTCACATCAGAGGGCAAACACATTACTGCCCACACGATAGAATCCGCTGGACACATGGGCATGCTAGAAACACCAGAAGAACTAGCACAGATCATCCGTGATTATATGGAACAGCGCTAATAGAGCCATCAGTGTGATAGGATAGAGACTCCTCCTTTTCGAAGTGTCGTCTGCCCAAGCACAAACATAGTTTCAATTTACAAATCAAATTCATCATTTATTTCGAAGGCGGGATCTCAATGTTCAGAAAAGATTACCTCATGGGCATGATCGAGGATATGACCAGTATGATTGCCAAAGCATTTGGGTTGAAGGAGCAAAAGAAATACACGGAAGCGCTTTGGGAATTAGATGACCTGATGCGCAAAAACTTCCGACTGAACAGTGAACTGGTCAATCGTATGCCAACCGATGAGATTATCGAGATGTTCCGCGTGGGCCCGACCGTTGAAGTCGATCAACTGCAAGGATTGGCGCGTATGTTACGTGCAGAATCTGATATTTACGAGGCATCAGAAAAACCAGAGGAAGCTGTCGTGCGCCGCATCAAGGCACTGCATCTGTTTGTATACAGTGCCATACATGGAGCCGATCGCGATCTACTGAACTATCCTGAGCATGTGGATGAGCTGCTGGATGAGCTCGAGGAATACAAGATTCCTGCCGCTGTCGAAAAACTGATGGTGGAATATGAGGAACAGGAAGGCTATTATGATAATGCGGTCGATGCACTGCATCGTCTGATTGAGCTCGATGTTGCCGAAGGAACAGCAGCAGGCGCAGCCTTTTACGAACGATTGCATCTGAAAACCGACGAACAACTGGAAGCTGGTGGATTAACACGCGCCGATGTAGACGCTGGGCGCAGCCGTTTCCAGAATTGAAGCAATAGAAAGTGAGATGTACAAGATGGAGTCACTCCAAAAATTGATTCATCAGCTCCTGGATAGTGGTGAGCTGATCTCGGCAACGCTGAGTCAGCGCCGTAAGCGTGATCCAGAAGAATTTACGAAGGTTATTATCAAGCCTGTCGAGCTAAAAAAAACGCTGTATTATCAGTTTGCCTACCATTACAGTAATAAAGTCACACATGACAATATACTGGCTACTGAAGCGGAACGTCCGCTCATGGAGCTATTTCAGGAAACGATGCGCCAGGGACTGCTTTGTACTGCTGAAGCCGATTACCAGGTTTTGATTAGCAAAAAGTATAAAGTGTCGATTCTGACCAAGACGGCGACCAAGACACAAGCTGATCTCAACCACAATCGCAAAAAGCGTTATATTCTGGATGAAGGCGAGCCGGTTCCGTTTCTGGTTGAGCTTGGCATTATGAACGAAAACGGCAAAGTTCTGGCGAAAAAGTACGATAAGTTCCGTCAGATCAATCGTTTTCTCGAAATGGTGCAGGATATTCTGCCATCTCTACCCGAAGGTCGCGAGCTGACCATTGTGGATTTTGGTTGCGGCAAGTCGTATCTCACATTCGCGCTATACCACTATCTGTACATTCAGCAAAATAGACCCCTGCGCATCGTCGGACTGGATCTCAAAGCAGACGTGATCGAGCATTGTAGTCAACTAGCAGAGCGTCTAGAATACGATAAACTTCGTTTTCTCGTAGGCGACATTGCCGACTACAACGAGCTGGATCAAGTGGATATGGTCGTTACGCTACACGCCTGCGATACCGCTACTGATGCTGCACTGGAAAAAGCAGTACGCTGGGACGCATCGGCCATTTTGTCTGTCCCTTGCTGCCAGCACGAACTATTTGCTCAAGTACAAAATGATGCACTTGCACCCTTACTGTCGCACGGTATCTTAAAGGAACGTTTCTCCGCACTCGCAACCGATGCCATTCGTGCACGTCTGCTCGATCTGATGGGATATCGCACACAGTTGCTGGAATTCATCGACATGGAGCATACACCCAAGAACATTTTGATCCGCGCCGTCAAAGGCAGCGCAGGCGATCAAGCTACACTGTGGCAAGAATACACCGTATTCCGTAACATGCTAAGTGCTAATCCTTATTTAGAAAATGCATGTCAGGATCTGCTCCCGCAAGCTACAGAAGTTGCCAAAGCCTAAGTAGTCCATTGTTATAAAGATATATTGATACAACCGCATGATGAACAGTTCCATACTGTAGAGTCTTATATCATCTTGACCGTGCCCAACACGGGATAAATATAAGTTTTGAAGTTGCGTTAATCTTTTCACACCCTATGCCATTAACATACAACTCAAACTTATATAAAGTATACAGCGCTCAACATTCTCATTCACACACTGTTCATCCTGCTCCACTACACTAGGTCATGTACGCCAACTCGTATGATGCGAGCATCACAGAACGAAGGGAAGGAAATAAGGGGAAAGGACGACTTTTGAGCCCAGGAATCTACATTTTCTACCTACTTCGTAGATTCCTGGGCGTGGGCCTAAGGACGTCCCCTTATTCCTTCCCGAAGTGGTGTATGCCAGCGATCAAAGGAAGTGAGCGTACACTGCCCTAACTCTATATAAAAAGCATGTATACACATGCAAGGAGGATTGGTTGAGATTATTTCAGATATTATTGCTTATTTGCTCAATTGGGTAGAGCAGCTTGGTTATTTTGGTATCATGCTCGGCCTGATGATCGAGGTTATTCCAAGTGAGATTGTACTCGCTTACGGAGGCTATCTTGTACATAATGGTACAATCAATTACTTAGGTGCCGTTTTCTTTGGTACAGTCGGTGGCGTAATCGCGCAGCTGTTCATTTACTGGATCGGACGCTACGGAGGACGTCCAGTACTGGATAAGTACGGCAAATACATTCTGATTCGCAAGCATCATATCGACCATGCTGAGGAATGGTTTAACAAATACGGAACTGGCGTTATTTTTACCGCTCGGTTTATTCCGGTTGTGCGTCATGCAATCTCCATTCCAGCAGGTATCGCCAAAATGTCGCATATGCGTTTCATACTATTGACTACACTTGCCGTTATTCCATGGTCAGCTTTATTCGTTTATCTCGGTATGGTGCTCGGTAGCCAGTGGCACAATATCGACCAGATCGCAGGTAAATACACGACGCCGATCCTGGTTGTGGCAGTCTTGATATTGGCAGGCTATCTTCTGGTTAAAGTAAAGAAGAAGAAAAAATAATCGCAATCCGAAAGGCGGCGGACTTCATGGCAAAAAACAATCTAGCACATAAATGGGAACAAGCGATCAGCCCTCAAGAGTTTATGGAAGGCATGACCAAGAACAAGGAAACATTCCATGATAACTATATGCTATTTAACTGGACAGATCTCGAAGATCACGAGTTTTTCAAAATGCTCGGTCATCGCGATGATTTGCGTTCACTCATTTTGGCAGCTGACTGGTGTGGTGATGTTGTACGTAACATTCCAGTCGTGTTCCGTGCCTTTGAAGAAGCGGGAATTCCAACCAAAGTATTAATTATGGAAGAACACCTGGACGTGATGGATGAATATTTGACACTCGGTGGACGCTCCATTCCTGTGGTTATCATTACGGATATCGGCGGACATGTACTGGGTCAGTGGGGGCCACGTCCAGCGCATGTGCAAGAGCTGATGGTTGCATTCCGTGAAGAGAATCCCGATCGTGAAGCGCCGGATTATAAGGATAAAATGGCAGTTGTCCGTCAGGCCATGATGGACCGTTATGGAGAAGGTTCTGCTTCCCATGCAATGATTATCCGCGAGCTACGTGAAATTTTGTCAGGAGTGTGAGTACGTTGTTTAAAATAGAAAGTTTTTCTCTCGGTCCACTGCAAACAAATGCCTATCTACTCATCGCTGAGGATAGCCAGCGTGCAGTGGTCATTGATCCAGGCATGAACCCGGGTTCACTCATTCGCCGGATCGAGACCTTACAGCTCCAAGTCGAAGCTATTTTACTAACCCATGCTCATTTCGATCATATGGGCGGTGTAGAAGAACTGCGCAAGCATGTGAATTGCCCGGTATATCTGCATGATCTAGAAGCCGAATGGATGACCAATGCCAAGCTCAATGGTTCAGCCAATTGGCCTGACGTTACACCACCGATCACCGCAGAGCCTGCTGAGCATGGATTGGACGAAGGTCAAAAGCTAGAGCTGATTGGACATACCTTTACCGTATACCATACACCTGGACATTCACCGGGAAGTGTAAGCTTCCTATGCGATAAGCATCTATTTTCCGGCGATGTACTGTTCCGTATGGGAGTTGGACGTACCGATCTAACCGGAGGAAGCGAACGCCAACTGGTCGATTCCATCCGCACCAAGCTGTATCGCTTCGCCGACGACGTCATCGTCTACCCCGGTCACGGCGGTCGCACAACCATCGGAGCCGAAAAAACAAGCAATCCATATGTACCTGCATAATACGTACATTATGGATACAGCCTAAATACAGCATCTTATAAAAAAATCGGAGACCACCAGCCCTCGCTGCCCATCTCCGATTTTTTATATTTTAAATGCCTACCTTGTAGTCAGCCAAACTTCACGATGATCCAAGCTTTTCCTTCATACAAAGTATTCCCCAATACCAGCTCTTATTCATTCGAATCTTCACCTTGTAGCGCACCATGAAACTAGATTTTAAATTTTTTGTAGTAAATTGTCGATTTACTATTGCCATTCCATGTCAGATCGCTATAATAAAACTATGCACGAGCACGCAGACCGCATGATTATCACGGTTCGCGTGCTTTTTTCATTTCTATACGTGGATAAGCTTTGCGAATACCTATACTTGTTTACCAATAACACATACAAATAGATAAATAAAAGTAGATAAATTAAAGCCATTAAAACATATCCCTCCTCAAATCCGTTTGAACCTCAAACCATATGGTGTATTAAAAGATATGATCTAAAAGTAACATCAAAGCTTATTCAGAATAACGAGAACATTACTAAAAATAACGTGCCAAAGATCATACAAGATTCTCGTAAGAATCTTAACCGCTTTTATAATTTCTAACTGCCCACCCAAGTATGCAGGCTGCGATTAGCACAGAACGAAGGAAAGGAAATAAGGGAAAAGGACGCCTTTGGAGGTCAGGAATCTACCTTCAGTTTACAATCGTAGATTCCTGACCTCCACCGAAGGACGTTCCCTTATTCCTTTCCGAAGTGGTGTAATTCCACCCCAACATACCGAAACTATTTTCCATGATAAAAGTGGACACTACTTACTTTTTGTAGTAGGATGTACAAATAAGTAGATACAGCTAGGGGGAGATAAACGATGCTACACCTCAGTGAAAAAGTCGTAGTTGTCGCTGATACCTTTGAGCAAAATCTGCCTGTAGGCGATTACGGATATATTATCGCATATGACCGCAATCCTGATAATGCCTTCGATTATGTCATTCGTATTCCTAAGGTCAATCGCAACTTTTTTGTGCCGGCTACGGACATTGAGCCGGAAGAGAAGCTGTTACAACAGGAAGCTGAACGAGTCGGACGCGAGGCGCTTATTGATTATGCTCTAGCGACACATAATGAACAGTTGTTTTTTCATATTATGAATGGCGGAGAAATTCCAGTCGCTGAAGAACCATTAACTGATAAAAGCTCACAGGCTGATTTCGTTAAACAAATCAATCTGCGCGCTTGGATTTAAAAGAGTCGGCTCTGCCGGCTCTTTTTTTGTTGCTATTGCCGCTTTAACGGATTGAATTGTCACTGCATGTACCCTATAATGGAAAAAGTTATTTCTAGTCGAAGTTTGACCAGAAATCATACGGATTTGGACGACAAATCGTTCAAAATGTGAATAATGACGATACCATTTTGAATAATGAACTATAAGAACATGATCCGGCAGATGAACGGTACAGCATTGAAGGAGGGTATACGATGAGCATTAATATTAGTGATGTCGAGCACGTAGCGAAGCTGGCGCGTCTGGACCTGAGCGAAGAGGAAAAGGAAATGTTTACAGCGCAACTGAGCGCAATTTTAAAATATGCAGAAAAGCTGAATGAACTCGATACCGAGAATGTTGAGCCTACGACGCATGTTCTGCACGTGAGTAACGTGATGCGTGAAGACGAAGTGAAAGAAAGCTTGCCGATCGAAAAAGTGCTTCGTAATGCACCGGACGATGAAGACGGTCAATTCAAAGTACCCGCGGTACTGGAATAGTCCCACACGCAAGAACTGGATATAGAATTAAAGGAGGACATGCAAGTGACTTTATTCGATCTCAGTCTGAATGAAATACATAACCGGCTTCATGCTGGCGATTTGTCGGTTACCGATCTGGTGAACCAATCGTTTCAGACCATTAACGAACATGATGACCAAATTCAAGCCTACCTCACCCTCGATGAAGAAGGTGCACTTCGTCAAGCAAAAGCGATGGATGAGCGTCTATCTAGCGGCAGCGAACGCGGATTGCTGTTCGGTTTGCCTGTAGGTGTAAAGGATAATATGGTAACGGAAGGGCTTCGTACCACATGTGCGAGCCAATTTTTGCGTAATTATGATCCGATCTATGATGCAACAGCAGTAGAGAAACTGCGTGCAGCCGATTCGATCATTGTCGGCAAACTCAATATGGATGAGTTTGCAATGGGTGGCTCCAATGAGAACTCTAGCTTTAAGCCTGTTCGCAATCCATGGAACTTGGAGTATGTACCCGGCGGTTCCAGTGGTGGCTCGGCAGCAGCGGTAGCCGCTGGCGAAGCTTACTTCACACTCGGTTCGGATACAGGCGGTTCGATTCGTCAGCCTGCTTCGTATTGCGGCGTAGTTGGACTCAAGCCAACGTATGGTCTTGTATCCCGTTATGGTCTGGTTGCTTTTGCATCTTCACTTGACCAGATCGGCCCTATCACGAAGAATGTGGAAGACTCTGCTTATGTGATGCAGGCAATCGCTGGTTATGATGCCAAAGATTCCACATCTGCCAAAGTCGATATTCCGGATTATATCAGTTCTCTCACAGGCGATATCAAAGGACTAAAAATTGCCGTTCCATCTGAATATATCGGCGAAGGTGTGGATCCAGCAATCAAGGACGCAATTATGGATTCACTCAAAGTGCTGGAAGGTCTTGGCGCAGAGTGGGAAGAAGTATCTCTACCATATACCGAATATGCAGTAGCTACCTATTATATTCTCGCTTCATCTGAAGCATCTTCGAACTTGGCACGCTTTGATGGAGTTCGTTATGGTGTGCGCGCAGATAAGCCAGCGAATCTGCTGGAACTGTATCATCGTTCCCGTAGCGAAGGCTTTGGACCTGAAGTAAAACGTCGCATTATGCTTGGCACGTATGCACTCAGCTCCGGCTACTATGATGCATACTATCTGAAAGCGCAAAAAGTACGTACATTGATCAAACAAGACTTTGATAACGTATTTGCCAAATACGATGTGATTATTGGACCAGCTGCACCCACAACGGCGTTCAAGCTCGGTTCACAGGTGGATGATCCACTTACCATGTACCTGAACGATATTTTGACCATTCCAGTCAGCCTTGCAGGTGTACCAGCGATTAGTGTACCTTGCGGCTTTGTATCGGGTATGCCAGTCGGCATGCAGATTATCGGTAAAGCCTTTGATGAACAGACGGTTTTGCGTGTGGCGCATGCGTTTGAGCAAAATACCGATTTCCACAAGCAGCGTCCACAGCTCTAAAATCATCTAAAGAAGGAGGAACTACCGATGTCTACATCGACCTATGAAACGGTGATCGGGCTCGAGGTTCACGTCGAGCTTCATACCAAATCGAAAATCTTTTGCGGCTGCTCTACCTCTTTTGGCGCACCGCCGAACACACATACATGCCCAGTCTGCCTCGGTCATCCGGGCGTATTGCCTGTACTGAATCGTCAGGCTGTTGAATATGCTATGAAAGCCTCTATGGCATTGAACTGCCGCGTTGCAGATGTGAGCAAGTTTGACCGTAAGAACTACTTCTATCCAGACTCTCCCAAGGCCTATCAGATCTCGCAATTTGATCAGCCGATCGGAGAACACGGCTGGATTGATATCGAAGTGGATGGCCAAACCAAGCGTATCGGCATTACGCGTCTGCATCTGGAAGAAGATGCAGGTAAGCTGACTCACTCGGATGGGGGCTATGATTCACTCGTTGACTTCAACCGTGTCGGCACACCGCTGATCGAGATCGTCTCCGAGCCAGACATTTCTTCACCAGAAGAAGCTCGCGCTTACCTAGAGAAGCTGCGTGCGATCATGCAATATTGCGATGTATCCGATGTAAAAATGGAAGAAGGCTCCCTGCGCTGTGATGCTAACGTGAGTTTGCGTCCTGTCGGTCAGGAAAAACTAGGTACACGTGCCGAGCTGAAAAACATGAACTCTTTCCGTGGCGTACAGCGCGGTTTGGAATATGAAGAGCTGCGTCAGGCACAAATTTTGGATGATGGCGAGCTGGTTGTACAGGAAACGCGTCGCTGGGACGAAGCGCAAGGCAAAACGATCTCCATGCGCGGTAAAGAAGAATCGCATGACTATCGTTACTTCCCAGATCCGGATCTTGTCACTCTTCATATTGATCAGGAATGGAAAGATCGCGTACTCGCCTCGATTCCTGAACTGCCAGATGCACGTCAGGCACGCTATACGTCCGAATATGGCTTACCAGTATACGATGCAAGTGTGATCACATCGTCCAAGCCACTGGCTGATCTGTTTGAAGAAAGCCTTGCGTATACTCAAGATGCCAAATCGGTAGCGAACTGGATTCAAGGGGAGCTACTCGGTTATTTGAATGCGAATAATTTGGAACTGTCCGCTGTTCCAGTAAACGGTAAGAACCTTGGCGAAATGATCGGTCTGATTGAAAAAGGCACAATCAGTAACAAAATCGCCAAAACCGTCTTCAAGGAAATGCTCCAATCCGGCAAAACGCCGCAGGAGATCGTTGAAGAAAAAGGACTGACTCAGATCAGCGATACAGGCGCCATCAAAGCGATTGTTGAAGAAGTGATCGCTGCCAATCCACAATCGGTAGCCGACTATCAAGCGGGTAAGGACAAAGCAATTGGATTCCTCGTGGGTCAAGTGATGAAGCAGAGTAAAGGAAAAGCGAACCCAGGTATGGTCAATGAACTGCTGGCAGAACTTTTGCCAAGATCATAGATATGAACTATCGAGCAGCAGACGTAGCGTTTGCTTGCCCGGCACAAGGACCTCGACTCCACAGCGTGGAGATAGGGGTCCTTCTTTGCAGCTAATGTTTCACCGAGAGGTGGATATAGAGGGGGAGTTACGAATTCATGATACGCCAGTGTTCATTACAAGATGATGATGTCGTTCGTCAAATATGGAGTCTACAACATATCGCTTACCGAATTGAGGCAGAGCTGCTCGGCGCCAAGGAACTGCCACCGCTTATGGATACACTCGAAAGCTTACGCCGCTGTGGGGAGACATTTTATGCTTCATTTGATGAGGATGAAGAGATTCAAGGTGTCGTGGCTGTGGAATGTGAGCAGCCAGGTACACTAACCATTTCACGTATGATGGTTCATCCTACACATACGCGTCAAGGAATCGGTAGCCATTTGCTAGAGCATGTATTTAGCCGTTATCCAGATGTGCCACTCTACATCGTATCGACAGGTACGCGTAATGAGCCAGCTGTTAAGCTGTATCGTAAGCAAGGATTTGAGCCGGTTGAAGCATTTGAAGTGACACCTGGCGTCGAGTTAACCACGTTTCATCGACATAATCCGAAGCAGACTCATTCCTCCATAGGGGAGGAATATTGATGCCGGTTCATGATCCATGGTATATAGATAACGTTCATATTTTACTGCGCTTACTGGCAGCGATGTTTCTTGGCGGATTGATTGGCTGGGAACGTGAGCGCTCCAGTCATGCCGCAGGCTTGCGTACACATATTTTGGTCTGTGTCGGATCAGCCTTGATTATGATGCTGTCCGTCTACGGCTTTTCCGAATTTGTAGCAGAGACGAATGTACGGATTGATCCGGCGCGTCTGGCGACAGCTGTTATTTCAGGAATTGGTTTTCTCGGGGCAGGTACGATTTTATTTACAGGGAAAGCTATTACGGGTCTGACTACAGCCGCTTCGCTCTGGGTCGTAGCAGCAATTGGACTTGCAATTGGCGCTGGATTTCATTTTGCAGCCTTTGTAGCTACGTTCCTTGTGCTCGTTAATCTGTGGGTACTGAATATTGTAGAGCTGCGTTATATTCGCCGCAGTAAAGCACATGCGATTACAGTGGAGGGAGTATCCGGTGTACTAACGCTGGAGCGAGTATCCAAGTTTTTGTACGCAGAGAATATCAAAATCAAACGAATTACCTTCATTAAGGAACGCAGTGGACATACGATCTCTTCCGAAACACTGTTAACCGAATTGCGTATGAACGTAGAGATTCATCACGAATATAATCCAATGGAAATTATTAGCCGGATGCAAAAAATCGAAGGCGTCACGGCCATTTCGATTGAATAGAGAATCAAAAACGTCGATACGGTGTAAATAGTACACAGGCTTATGTTCATCTTGGAGCATGATCTGTTTTGAAATGGAAGGAGGACCCGGCCATGACCACATCATCAAAGCTCCCGCTGAAACGCAAATTTTTCGCATTAATTATCGCTGCACTGTTTCCGGGGCTGGGTCATATCTACTTGGGATTGGTGCAAAAGGGCATTCAGTTTATCGTCATCCTGCTGCTTGATGTATCTGCCCTGCTGTATTTTACATCCAAGGGTATACAGATCAATCTGCCATTATTGATTCTGCTTGCTCTGTTGATACCGATTATTTATTTTTACAACATCTACGATGTACTGCAGTCAACGGATTGGATCAACGATCATATTCGAGCATTGGTGCCGTTTAAGAAGGCGAATCGTCCTTTTGCTAAGCTGCGTGGTGTGTATTTTGGCATCCTGTTAATTGTGGAAGGTGCACTCATCTGTCTGTTCTGGTTACGACCTTACTGGCTACGCAATATCGTTAGCTTTTGGGCAGGCTATGTTACCGCAGGCGTATGCTTGTTGATCGGACTTGCCCTGCTCATATTCCAAATCATTCGTATATATCGTGCCCTTCATCGACCTGCACAAGGGGAGACAGGAGGTGCCATCCATGCCCGTAAAAATTAAAGTTGGTCGATTTACAGCAGCTTTATTATGGCTCACCCTCGGTGTGCTCGTTATTTTGGATCAGCGTACAGATGGTGCGCAGTTGCTATTGCTGCTCACCTGGTGGCCGTTGATTCTCGTCGCATGGGGCATAGAGTATGTGGTCTTTTACATATTGGCCCGGCGCCGTTTGTTTCGGTTACGGTTTGATATTAAAGGGATTATACTGGCAATTATTGCTTCGGCAGCCGTTTTTTTAGTGACAGAGCAGAATCAGTACTTGTATCTATGGAGCCGAGTAAGTCTCGATTTGACTGCTGCTTCAGCTGAATTTAGTGAAGCCACAGGTACACGAACCGAGCTTGCCGCCCAGAATGTCCCGCTATCTGATATGACCGATGAAATTACGATCGAGGGCATTAATGGTGATCTGATGGTGCGCACAGCCGATATTGATGAGATTCGTGTGCGTCCGGTGGTATGGATAGATGAGATTGAACCGGATGAAGCTCGCAAAATAGCGGAGCAAACGGTCATTAAGATGAGCGAAGGACAAGAAGTGAATATTCATGCCGAGACCAAGACATATGGTGAATCGAAGAATCGTCAGCCACGTGTGAATATGGAGATTGTTTTGCCATCGTCTCGCCATTTTGATATTAATATGCAAACGACAAACGGAAAGATCACGATGACGGGTGTCGAAGCGTTGCGGAATATTTCTGTGCGTACAGGTAATGGCAGTATCGCGCTTCGCAATATCATGGGCGATGTGAAGGCACAGGCAACCACAGGTAATATTGCGATTAACTCCGTTCTAGGTAGTCTTAGTGCAGATACAAGTCAGGGTAGCTTTCAGGTTAACGATGTGAGCGGTGCAGCAAGACTGTACACGCAGGTGGGAGACATTACCTTAACAGATGCGCTTGGCGATATCGACATGAAGACACGTAATGGTAATATTTTTGCCAATGAAGCTAACTTTGGCGTGAAGGCGGAGACGCTGAATGGAAATATCGAGATTCGTTCCGTTACGATCGGAGATGATTGGTCTGTGTATAGTGCTGTTGGCGTAATTAGCCTTTATCTACCGCCTACCGGGGATTATGAAGTAGATGGTTCAAATAGCTACGGCACCATCAAAACCGACTTACCGCTGGAGACGAAAAATAAAACATTGTCCGGTACATTCGGTAACGGCGATCATACCGTTCGAGTCGATGGTAATGGCGATCTGAATGTGATGCGGAATACGGATGCACTAATCGAAGATAACGATACTGAGCAGATCGTTCCAGGAACTGGTGATGAAACAAGCAATGAATCTCCAGAAGGCACCGTTAATCCGAGCGAGGGAACGACGAACTCAAGTGGTGCTAATGGTAGTACATCTAATCCAACAGATGCACAGGGGAATAGTGAAGATGCATCCAATTCCACTTCGCCGCCAGCATCTTAAGCGTGTATCGTTGACAAGCCTGATTTCCAGCACGTACAATGGAAATCGTGTAGCTTGGACTCCGAATTATCGTTGTTGGAGGGTATGCGGTACATTAGGATGATTACCCATGATGATACTCCTCCAGATCGAAACAGCAGAAGTAGACAGGGTGGTGATAGAATGACAGCGCGAGTAGAGCACGCACTGGAACAATTGAAAACAAGCGGAGTGCGCATTACACCTCAGCGTCATGCCATTTTGAGCTATCTGATGGACTCGATGGAGCATCCAACCGCGGACGAGATTTATCGTTCATTGGAGCAACAATTTCCAAGCATGAGCGTAGCAACCGTATATAATAATTTGAAAATGCTAACGGAAGCAGGGATGGTTCGCGAATTGACGTATGGAGATAATTCCAGTCGATTCGATGCGAATGTGACGGAGCATTATCATATTATTTGTCAGCGATGCGGTAAGATGGAGGATTTTCATTATCCTGCCCTGACCCATATTGAAGATCAAGCTGAAAGGCACACAGGTTATCAGATCTCCGGACATCGGATGGAGCTGTATGGTATATGTGAGCAGTGCCAGCATTCATAACTTTATATCAAAGCAGCACAGACAATACGATGTCGTGCTGCTTTTTTTATCAGATTATCGCTACCATGTAGCCATCGAATACGTACAATAGTTTAGCCAATCATGACCCCGATAGCCCTACACCTATAAGTAACAATTGAACATACCAACATAAGCCAAGCAGGAAGCAGGAGGTAACCTTGACCAGACAAAAACGCTCACATGCGCGTAAACGTCGTATCGTTCGGTGGTGGACCGCCATCGTTGTCATCATCATTGTAGCTGGACTTGCCGCTTTTTTTATTTTACCTAATGCATTACACGAGCAGCCGCATTGGAAAGGTTTAAATAAGCCGATTTTTGTAGAGGGAGTGCTTATGGATGAGCCTGCATATGGAACAGGCGAATCGCTCCAATTGCCATTGTCTGTTGTACAAGAACAGGTGGATGCGAATATACATTATGAAGCAGCAACGCTTTCGGTTATTTTGACAACAGGTAATAATATGATGCAACTACAGGAAGGCAGCACAAAGGCCAAGCTTAATTTACAATCGGTCGAGCTTCGCGTTGCACCACAGCAAATAGGCGATATCGTATACATTCCAGTAGCGCCGCTCAAGCATATTTATCACATTGATTTCTATGAAGATAACAATACGGGAGCCGTTATCCTGATGCGTGCGGGGGACCGTATTCAATATGCCCATACGACAGCGAACAATCAACAGACCGTACCGATGCGTGCTCAAGCCAGTATCCATACACCGATCTATGCTGATGTAACTCCCGATCAGCGCTTGCGCATTTGGGAGACAGGAGAAGATTGGGTATTTGCACAGCTTGATAATGGCATAGCCGGATATATCCAGCGAGCTGACTTGAGATTAAGTGATCTTGTTACAGTTCCGATGCCGAAGATTCCGGATAATCGGATCAACACCGATTGGCGCGGGAAAAAGGTAAACCTAGCATGGGAAGCGGTCTATGAGAAGCGGATTGATCCGCATACGCTCGGAGAACTGCCCGGTGTGAATGTGCTCAGTCCAACCTGGTTCGAGATTATTGATAGTAAAGGTAATATACGAAGCAAGGCAGATATGGAGTACGTGAATTGGGCACACAATCGGAACAAGGAAGTATGGGCGCTCATGAGTAATGGGTTTGACGCTGATCGTACGACAGCTGCCTTATCCACCTATGAGAATCGAAGCCGAATCATTACTCAAATGCTGGAATATGCACGAATGTATCAGCTAGATGGAATCAATATTGATTTTGAAAGTGTGCATACCTCAGATGGACCCAACGTTGTGCAATTTATACGAGAGCTGAAACCGCTAGCTACGCAGCGTGATTTGGTATTGTCGATGGATGTAACACCCAAGTCGAACAGCGAGTTATGGTCCAAATTTCTGGATCGTCGCGCACTAGCGCCTTCACTCGATTACATGATGCTAATGGCATATGACGAGCACTGGGCATCCAGCCCAACGGCAGGCTCCGTCGCTTCCTTACCCTGGGTCGAACGAGGCGTACAGCGTGTACTTCAGGAAGACGAAGTTCCCGCAGATAAGCTAGTGCTTGGAGTTCCGCTATATACACGTGTATGGACAGAAGAGTCGCAAGAAGGCAAGACGAAAGTTTCTTCGCGAGCGCTCGGCATGCAGCGAATCACCAACCTGCTCAAGGAAAAAGGGCTCAAGCCTGTGTATGATGCATCCACTGGTCAAAATTACGTGGAATACAAGGAAGACGGAGCCAATCATAAAATATGGCTAGAAGACGAGGCTTCGTTGCAAGCTCGCGTCGAATTAGCGAACAAGCTAGGTCTTGCCGGTATCGCTTCATGGACACGTGGCCTTGGGGATGATCAGGCATGGGATGTACTTTCCGGTATTAAGAACTGAGTATTAAAAGCTTTGTGGTAAATGCGCTATCCCCTATTCTCATTTAACAGTTTCATTAAAATAGTTTCTACACGATAATCCATATCAAACACGGCAGGCTTTTTCCATCAATAAGGGGGAACTGCCGTGTTTTTACATGTCTAAGCACTCACTTCGTCAGTATCAATGGGATAGCCTAGCCTATAAATAAATTAGTTCATTTTAAATTCACAAAAAATTGCGGAGTGTTCGGCAGGAAAGAACTAGGAATTTGTAGAAATAATCACTGGTAAGAAGGCATAACAGCCAAAGAGGCTTAACGATCCGAAGTGCCATCCATATTTCGTTAAACGGATGAGGGGGATAACGTGGAATTAACCAACCTTTCTTTTCTTCATGAAAAGCGAAATAATCATCGTATCATTGGAGCAGTCGCTTCTCGTAAAACGAGCGGAACCTTTGACGGTTCACTACTCCACGATTTCGATGTGTTGATTATAGTCGTCTATCGTCAGCATGAGGAAGAAGAAATTATCGAGCACCGTATGGATGCAAGTAATCAAAACATACAGGTGATCTACATCGACCGGCAGGCATTGGAAAACGATACGATTACCGGCAGAAATCCGATGATCGTCGAGCAGTTTTTAAAAGGAGAGCTGATCTGGGATACCGATCGCGAGCTGGAACGTTTACGTAATCAGTTTGCGCATTTTGAGCGGCCCTTAAGTGAGCGTCGTATTTTACTAGAGTTCGCCAAGTTTTTGGAATTATATATCGAAGCTAAGCGCCATATGCAGCAGCAACAGGTGATGGATGCATATAACTGTGTTTTTCAAGCATTAACACATTGGGCACGTATTGATTTGTGCGAACGCGGCATCTATCCTGAGATGTCGGTGTGGGAACAGGTACGGAAGCACAAGCTGGATGTACATAAGTTGTACGAGCAGCTTGCCTTCAGTAATGAGACGATGGAGCAGCGAGTAGAACTAGTACTACTTGCGTGTGAATTTTCCGTCATGTCCAAAATGAGCGAATGCTCTGCATCGCTATTCCGCGTCCTTCGTAGTCGCCAACAACCGTGGACCATTCGAGAACTACTCGATCATCCCGAATTATGTCATGTAGGTAGCGGCCTATCCATGATCGTTCGTAAACTGGCATATCGTTCCTTGATTAAAGAAACAACAGTCTGGAATCCCAAAGCCGGTGGCGAACGCGAAATCCATTACTTGCTTAATGGATAATTAAAGTAGAAAATCGTTTGAAGATGAAGATGAAGATGAAGATGAAGATGAAGATAGAAGTACAGATATAAATAGAGGCCGAAGCGAATTATAGCAGTTCTAGAACGATAGAAGAAAATGCGAAATCAATACAACAGCAATTGTCGCTTCCAAAAAGAGAGTACTCAAGGAATATAACTTGAGCACTCTCTTTTCAATTCCAAGTCAACTCGATAGATCAATCCATTCAGCAGCCAGCATACTCTAGCTATCGTAGTAATCGTCAAAGCAGGTGCTAACATTTCCAGCGGTTGGCAGTATAAACGCGGAGCGAAATAAAAAAAGGGTTTTTGTACAATAAAATATCTGTACTGGTCACGTCAACATTCAAAAGATCGCAAATACCACTCCCGCATCTTCAGCTCTAGCTCGTTCAAATAGATCAAACACCGTTTCCAAATGCGGAAGCACGTAATGATCGACCACATCTTCATACGTTTCATCCTCATGAATCATGAACATAAATGGCAACACTTTAGCCATATCAGCCATAATATCTGCAGAACCCGAACCTTCAAGTTGTTCTTCCAGCTGTCCGGAGCTGTTTTTCCATTCTTCAAAATGAATACGTTCCTTTAACGACTCTGCTGATTGGAGCTCAGGTACTTGCGCTGCAATTGAAGCAACCTGTTCAGGGGAAAGATAAAATGTCCCAAATTCAGTTAGAGTACTGTCCACACGATACGTCTCCGTGACAGGAACAATGAGGACATCGGGAAACATAGCTCCGATCAAACTCCATGCCTTATCAATATCCAAATCCGGCTGCCCCGCATCTCCATTCAAAATCTGCTCTATATTATTTCTTTCTATATAATAAATGCCCGTCATACCCATAACGATTAACGCCTCCTCTAAATATAGTATCGAAGGTAAATATAATATCGAACGCACACTATACAGGTCTTTTAAAATGAATAAACGCTGTCATGAACAAACTAAACACTACAGAGTTCTCAGTTTAATGAACTTTCATACCCAAGCGCGATACTGGACAAAACGAATAACCCAGGCATCCTATGAGCTCAACTGGATCATCACCATGGGTTAACGTCCACAATAGTATAGAAGAATATATGTATTGAAAATAAATGGAGGTAGAATTTCAACTATTTTCGAGCATGAATGGAATGTAAGTATAAATAAACAATAATAGAACGAATAGGACGCGCATTAGCCGATTAATGGAACTTCAACTTTCGGATGCCGTCAATTCTCCTATAGTCTAAAAATCCCCTAATTAACATCTCATTCCGAAAGCCACCCATAAGCTAACCCAGAGAACCTATATCCATTCCATCCAAGTCAACGCAACACTTCCATATCAGACATCTCACCAAGTCCAAGTCGTACATAACCCAACCCAACCCAACCTAGTTATACCAATTGAAATTTCAGTTATACATGTCTTCAATGCTCTAACAACCTCCATCAAATATCTTTTTTGATATATATAATGCTCCTTAATAGAGTAAAGATGATTAGAAAAATTAATGATTTATACACCCATCTACCCTACAAGATAGTTGCATTTTCATAATATTATTTATCCTGGTGGCAAATTAGTACATTTCAATTTACTGATTCTCTAAAATTCAGATACATACTACGATCGCAGACTATGTTAAATAAATAGTTGACTTCAATATTTAAATTATGATAAATTATAAAACGTTCCGCTTATGCCTCATTATCGTGAGTATGAAGTAGAACGTTTGTTGTGAAAGACATTAGTCAACATAAGTAATTGAGAAGTGAAAAACTTCGAGAAAAAAGTGTTGACATTAAACAAAGTTACATGATATGATCTAAAAGTTGTCACGAACGAGTGATGATGAAAGAAAACGTATCATGAAGAGTTTTCAAATTGCATATTGAAGTGAAAAACACTTCAAAAAAAGTGCTTGACGAAAGAAACACAACATGATATGATATAAAAGTTGTTGCGAGAGCGACAATGAAAGAGTTTGATCTTTGAAAACTGAACAACGAGTGAGTGAAGAACTTAGTTCTTCAACAAATAGAGAACAGCAATGTTCTCGCCAGCAACACAATGAGCAAGTCAAACACTTTATTGGAGAGTTTGATCCTGGCTCAGGACGAACGCTGGCGGCGTGCCTAATACATGCAAGTCGAGCGGAGTTGATAAGAAGCTTGCTTCTTTGAGACTTAGCGGCGGACGGGTGAGTAACACGTAGGCAACCTGCCCTTTAGCCTGGGATAACTACCGGAAACGGT